>Ga0116229_10001475_pt1 | contig 36979 bp, 28 predicted proteins | sample S1TSphgellanicum_3_FD_87313 | JGI IMG/M metagenome (GOLD analysis project Ga0116229, IMG submission 87313) | Host-associated microbial communities from peat moss isolated from Minnesota, USA - S1T2_Fc - Sphagnum magellanicum MG | ecosystem: Host-associated > Plants > Peat moss > Unclassified...
AAAAAAAAAAAAACTGAGCTAGGGAAAAAATTCTAGCTGGGAAAAAAGGACCAGAAGAAAAAAAAATTACTGACCAAGTAAACTGACCCTGGGGGACAGTTTCATCCCATCCATGAAATCCCAGAACGGCATTTTTTGGATGGTGCACTGGTGGGTGCTGGCTCACTCAAGCCAGAGAGGATTTCACAAATTAACACCCACTAGTGACTAGTAGCAGACCTGGGCTGGGTTCAATCAAGACTAGACTAGGATGAATTTTTCTTTTTCTTTTGAAGCTGAAGGCATTTTTGAGGACTCTAGTTAGGGTTGAGTAATAAAATAGGCAGCAAGAAGCAGAATCTGTGATGGTCTGAAGCCTGATGCAGAGTGGTGAGTGTATGGTCTTCTTTCACATGGAATTAGATACTGGCATGCACTGCAGCCTTCACAACGTGCCTGGACATCTCACTCTCTCTCTCTCTCTCTCTATCTCTCTGGTCCTCGTCTAGTCTACTACTACATAGTAGATATTGATTTGTTTGGTACACAACCCAAGGGAAATCTATTTAGTAATGTCAGTGAGAAGTACTACTTCTAGGCTAAGGCAGTGCATAAGATGAAAGGCAACTTTTTCACCTTCCCTGACAGGAGAGTCTTTCAATTTTTCTTTCTCAATTTGGAAAACCATTTTTTTTATTTTTAAAATTTGCTTTCTCCTTCCAAATTCCAAATGCATTATTATTTGTTTTTTTCCTCAATTTTATTTTGTCTTGTAGGTTGTTCATGTACTAAAAGAGTGGGTGGGGTTTGGCTGATTTGGCTCCATAGCCAAGTCCAAGTTTGGCTGACTCTGCTAACTGGCCTATGGCCAAGTCCCAAATCCTATGGCCAAGTGCCAGATTTGGGTTTCCGAGCTCAGGTCGCCATGGTTTCTCCCTAAGAGCCAGAATCGGGCCAAACCCTTCTTCTTGCCCTTTCCCCTAGTGTTAGCAATTGTTGTTACATAACAAACATACTCTTCCAAAAACACAAAGGGCAGCTTGCCGATTAGGCCCACAGAATCGGCACCTAAGTTGAATGACTTGTTCAACATGAGAACCATAATTAGTCTATTAAGAGGGAGAATAAGACCTAACCGACAAAAAAAATGTTGACTTGATCTTAAAACCAATTGTTTTATGTAGGGAAACAAAGTTATACGTATGGTTGTATAAATATATATGTCACTATATTTCATGTCACGACTATCATATAATAACATGTCAAATGAAAAAAAAAAATGTTGACCTAAAAAGTAAAATATTGTTGAACAAATTTTTAAATAAAACTTTTTTTTTTTTCAATGTGAAAGCAATTTTCCAAGACTATTGAAATATGACCTGGTTATTATTTATTGTCCACATACTAGATTGCATGTCATTCCTTGGGAACTGTCCACATAGATTCTATGTCACTCAAGAGACTCATTGGTGATAAATATGATTCATTTGCACTGGATTGGATCCTTATGAATTTCAAAGTTAAGTCATTGGCACTTGAGACCAATGCCACACAAAATTAAAAGTACCTTCCATTCTAAACCTAAATTACCTATCACAAGGTTCTTATCTTTAAAGAGTATCAGCTTCATTGCTTAAGTCTTGCATGTTAGGGGACCAATCTTTAGGGTAAGCATGCCCATCTCCAAACATACATTGATAATTGATTGTTCGCAATCTGAATAGTCAACAATCACACACCAACCTTTGACTATTCACTTGCATGCCTGAGATCAAATGTAGACTTGTCATTTCTATCTTAGAAGCCCCCAATTTCAAGGGCCATATTTCCTTTGTTTCTCTTCGATTTTCATCAATTCCAAATGTATTGGATGTGCAAAGAGGCGCGTTACAATTGCTTTTTGAACACCATTACAATTTGTGGATTACCTTGGAATTTGGAGACCTCTAAGATATTATTTCAACACACATTAGCCTCATTATCCAAATGCAAGTTATGTTGTGAATGGTGATTAAACAAAATGGTTATAAGATTTTAACAATTAGTGAAATGCTTAGGAATATCATATGGCTATTTCTTTTGTCAATAGTTATTACGTAAGTGACAAAGTGAATTTGGCCCACTTTCTTCATAAGATTATTTTTAGAGATTAATACGTACAAAGAAAACACATTTTTTTCTTGTAGAAAAATTGCAAAACATCACCAAAACAATTCATTGCTTCCATTTGTAAATTTTTTAAATGAACATATCTTCAAATATCATTGAATATTCCAAATCTTTGCAATTTTATTTTATTTATAAATCATGCATACAATAGTGGGCGTCTTAGCTTTGTTCTTAGACTCTCAATGACTTATTAGTCAATAACAAATCATTGGCCTACTATGTCAGTTGTCAAAGTAGCCACATTGACAATAACTTATTATTTTGGTCCCCTACAAGCTAATTAAGAATGGATAGTTTTGAAGTTTATTTTTGCTCATAATTTGTTGGGCACTAGAAAATTGTAGTACTTGGGCTATAAAAATACATGAACTTATGAATTTTGCTTAAGTCAATTAACTGCATTATGTGCATATCGAACTTTATAACCTCAAAACAAATCCCATTTTAAAATTCAATATGTACAATATAATGTGGCAATTAGAATCACACCTATTTAGCAAAAATAATAAATTAAATGTTACACCAAAATTGGTCCACCCAACTACCATGCATTCACACATAGGAAAAAAGGACATTTGAAATTAAAAAGCACCTATCCACATCGCTATTTTGATTGTTTAAAACATACAAAAAGGTTCTTGTAAAATCATGAATTTGCATAATTTTCTTGAGCTTGCAATTTTACAAATAATGGAACTTAAATTTCAAAAAAAAATTATTGTGTTTCCACGATGATTTTCATATGCAAAGGTACAATTTTAAGCAATGTCCACACCTTTTATAACTCATTTTTATTATGTTTGGACCCATTGTGGGTGTTTTTCAATGGTTGGGTGGATGTGAAATATACATATCACAACATTTGCATCAACTTCTTGTGTTCTAAATATTTAGTCCTCCAAATGGGCTAAAAGAATAAGGTGACATGGCACATTGGGATTGGTTAATTTATATATTTTTTCACTAATTATGTGGATCAAAATGTACCTTAAAACATTATTGACAATCTTTAACAAATGTCTTCAATATTTCATACTTATTATATTCATTTCAAATTTATCAACATGTTATAGTTGACATTACATCAAATTCAAATTTAACTTAGTTCATTGTGCTTTAAAACATGTAAACTAATAGTGGTTACACATGTAGTGGGTCCTTACATAATGATTACACCCCACATGTACTAACAAACCAACATAAAATTAGGAAGAATGTTATTTTAACAACTAGAAATTAGATAATAATTGTTTCAATATTCATAATTGATATAAATTTTGTGAGATTGACACAAAGCTTTGTGCTAATCTCACCAAGTTTTGTATGATCAAAATTACGATTGACCTAAATAATAATGAATTATTGAAAATTGTCTGCAAATACATGAAAAAAAGAAAAAAAGGGAAAAAGGAAGGGATATTATTAAATTGATAAACGTCCATCTCCATTATGCTTATTCTTACTTTTTTCTAACATTTTCAAATTGAAGCTTAAGTTGATATTTAATATTTGGTTTAATTATTAAAGCTTCGTACGTTCCATAAACATTTCATAAATCTAGAATTTTTTTCCCTTGCCATAGGGTTTTAGTTTATTAATAGCAAGGAGGGGATGTTGCTAGCATTCAGTATGTATATATGCAATCCAATAACTCATGCTACATCTTGGCTCATGCCAATATGTTGGGATTTTGCTTGCAATGCATTTTTTTTCCCCATAATGTATAATTTGGCAAATTAGTAGGTCCATTTCCTTGTTTGTAATAATCCAATCCCACATGTTTCTTGTTGTTAATTTTAACTATAGGGTTGGGATGTTTGTCTTTCCAAATGCCATCTTTAAATGATGGACTACTTGGGAGTTATTATCATATAATCTTTTTATTGCCATAACAACCAATGGCCATATCTCTAGCTTTGAAAACTAGTTTTTGTACAAGCACCGTGGTTCCTTTGTTTTGTTTATGTTCCTATCCAACATCTTCTTTATTGATGTCTTCATATGTGACTAACAAGGAAACAAACTTCTATGGTTTTCCAATAGATCTATTTTTAACATTAACTTGGGGACCTTGAACTTTCTTGGCTTGAAGGTTTAATGAAATTTAATGTAAAGACAATTTCATGGTTTGTTTGGGATCCCATCTTTCATTACATACATTACAATTTTGAATTATTATAGAAGACAATGCAATTATCACTTTTTTGCATGGAAAAAAAAAAGTATACAACAACTACAATAATATTATTTTAAAACTTGTAACACAAAAAGACTTGAGCTTTAGGGTTAGGTTTTTAAGGTTGGATGTTTTGGTTTTAAAGTTTCGATTAAAACTTTTTAGGAAGATGACTTGTTGGGGTTTAAGGTTTGGAACATGAATTTTCAGGTTTTTAAAGGCATTTTTGGGGGTTTAATAATGTGGCTCAAAAACCCCAAAACCCATGGTGGGTACCAAAAACCTAAACCCCATGGCACATGCCCAAACCCCTAAACCCATGGCACATGCAAAACCTTAAAACCCATGGTGCATGGCAAAACCCAAAACCCCACATTGTGGTGAAACCCTAGTGTGTTGGACCAAAATGGACATCATAAATAATTATTGATAGTGAAATGCAATTGAAGGTTATATCATAATTGTGTTGAATCTTTTATGGTTTAGTTTCAAATATTTACGGTAACTTATATATGTAGCGAAAAATTTCATAAAATATTTATGCAATTAGAAATGGTTACATAGCATCTTTGAACTCTTAAAGTAAGAGATGTGTAATGTAACAAATTATGTGGATTTTTTTTCAATTAAGAAAAAAAAAATTTCAACGTGAATTGATCATACATATTATATATGACATGCAAAAATCAAATTTTGAAAAAAATAATATTTTAACATGTTCACTCTGAAATAAAATATTTTTAAAAGACCATATAACAATTAGAAAAAAAAAATGTAGGAACAATGTGTTTGTATTATCAATATGAAGAAGGGTGTGAAACTAATTATTTCATTCAATAAGGCTTAAGATACAATGAACATCTAATAATTTTTCTATTTTTACATAATTATGATTGGGAAAATAAATAAACGAAATGGAAGCAAAAGTTCATATTAGTATTAACAATTGAAGTAAACTTACATAGAAAAAAAAAAGTTATAGATAAAGGTGATTGAGTAATTTCATAAGAAGTTATGAATTTTTGAAAATGAATATAATGCTAGGGCTTGGAATAATTGTGAGAGGTCTAAAAAGGGGATTGTAAAATTTGTGTATTCATGTGTTGATTTTTCATTTGGCACTTTTTGTCCACCACACCATGCTTTCACCCAATGACACATATATGCTTTCACCTTAAACCTAAATCCTTAAACCCAATGGGCCAAAACCTAGCCATAAAACTTGAACCCATGGGGTTAAGTGAAATTCACATTAATTTTATTTCTAAATGGTTGGGTGGCCTACAAGGTTTAGGTCTAAAAGGAAACTACATAAGTGGGGGCTCCTTTCATTTATTTATTTTTCATTTCTCGTTTGAAAATCATGGTTTTGTCTTGAAGTTTGAGCTCATTTAGTGATAGTGAGGGGTCATTGGGCTCATTTAGTAGGATTGAAGATTTTAGTTCCCCCTCATCAAATAGTGATGGGAAAATGTTTGATGAGATGGAGGGGTCATTGGGCTCACTTAGTAGGATTGAAGATTTTAGTTCCCCTTCATCAAATAGTGATGGAAAATGTTTGATGAGATGGACAAATAGAATTAGGTGGCTTTTGCGATTGTAGTTACTATTCCTATTTCTTTGGACATGTCCAATGCCAATAAACTTGAGGATGGTGTGGGTTAATTAGAGCATCCAATGATGGGTGTGTGTAACATGTTGGTCAAAGTTTTTGCGACATTAAAGTTGTTCAAGATTTTCACCAATTTCACTCTAGGGGAATTCAAAGAGTTAACAACACTTGTGGTATCCACCATCACATGTCACATGTGTGATCTACAAATGAGGCTCACAATTTTTGGCCACAACTTTTAAAGTTGACTCCCAAGGTAGTGCCATTCGAACATTTTGTACATGAAACATCTTAATGTTACCATGTATGACATGTTCATTTGGAATTGGTAAAGAATGTGTTATGTGATGATGCCATCTTCATTATCTCTTGCACTAATGAAGTAATTAAGGACAAAATTTGGTGGTTTATTCTAGAAACAATAAGGACATATTAACAACCATGTTATTATAATTTTAACCTAGGTGCATTAAGTTCATTGATGGCATGCTCATCAAGAGCCACAAACCTTAGAATAATGTTATCAACTAAGATTTGGTTAACAAGCACCAAAAAGGTTTACTCAAAACAACACCATGGTTCTTGATCGTCAAGGCTTGTTCATTTATTTGGATATAGGTTATGTAGGTTTTTACCATTAAGTTATTATTTTTGAGTTCTAAAGTTACATAAGAATTGGCATTAATGATTTGTGCACAAGGATCAATATTTTTTAGTACTTATTAGGGGTCTTAAAGTACATGAGTAAGTATTAAAAACAATCGTGCACCAATTTGGGAGGTGCAAGCTAGACTTCGATGTTAATCATGATGTGATGCAAACATACATTACACCAAACTTGACATTGATGATTTAGACAAAATATGACTAGTGGACAAACCTAGTCATAATTGTCATGTTTTCCCCTTTAAACAAAAAATGATAACCATGAATATGATTACATGACTAAAAGTCTTCTTGAAGGTGGTCAAACCAAATTTTTATTTAGTTTACAATTTGAAATCAATATTTATGAATAAAAGGAAAGTGAAACGGAAGGTAGTTATAACTATAAAAGCTTGTAAATAAACAACCAAAAAAAGTAATGCACAAATAGAAAACTTTCATTTTGAAATTTTTCATGTAAAATATATGACGTCCTCCTATTATAATGGGTAGCTTATGTAGCCCCTATGTAGGCCTATATAGACCTTAAGTAGGACCAATAATCCCTAGGTAGCTCCTAGGAAGGCCCATGTAGACCTTAGGTAGGACCAAGTAACCTTTAGGTAGCTCTTATGAAAGCCTATGTAGACCTTAGGTAGCCCTAGGTACTAAAGGTCATCCCCAAGTAGCCTAGTACCCCCTAGACCCTATGTAGCCTAGGTACCCCCTAAGTAGGCATATGTGAACCCTATGTAACCTAGGTAACCTCTAAGTAACCTTCGGTGGCTTGAAGTCAACCCTACATAGCATAGGAAATCCTTAGGTAGACCTTAGGTAACCCCTAGGTAGTTTAGATGGGTATGTTCAAGTTAAAATGGACCAACATTTCCATAACATTACAATTTTTTCTACACCCTTGTGAGTTATAATATGTCCCAAGTTAAATGTTTTTTGAATCTTTATGAAAAGGGATTCAAATATATGATTCTAATGTAATTTATTTAGGTGAAATATTCTAATTATCTGAAAATTATTTATTTACACCAAATGGGGAACTTTTTGATGTGCATGGGTTTCATTGTAGTAGCACATGAGAATTTGTCAATGGACTCACAATGATCATAATTTGTATTGATGAATCCATTTAAATTAATCCTCAAAACTCATGTAAATGTTATAAACAATTCAAAATAGGGGTTTGGGGGACTTTTGATGATGGCCTAAAAGTTTGGGGGAGTTTTTTACTATTCAATTCTTTTTTTAAAAACGTTGTCCAAGTTAAATGCCTTGTCCACCTTGACTAATGAACATGTCCATTTTAACTAAAGGCTTGTGGCTTGAATGACATGTGTATTATTTGATTAGTGAACATGTTTAGAATGACTTATTTGAGTATCCATCAAATTAAACATCAAGTCAAGTTGAATAAAAAATTGACTTCCTTTGTCAAAATGGTCAATGGGTTTTAGTCAAACAAGATTTTAGTCAAGTTGAATAAAACAAAATGACATGCTTGGTGAAAATGACCAATGGTTTTCTAATCAATGCACTAAAAGAAAAATGGTATTTTATGACTAGTGTTTGTAACTAGTTTTTAGTCACAAATGACATTTACAATTAAAATCCCATTAGTTACATTGGTCAAGTCACATATGACATTAGTTGTAAACAATAACGATTAGATGACAGAAAAGTCAACGAAATACACCTTCATCCTTTGACTAGTCATATACATATTGTCGTTTACAATAAAAAATGCAATTATTTTGGTGGACATGAAAACAAATTATGTGTTATCACATGTCCTATCTTTTAATCATTTAAAAAGTTTAAAATATAATTTTGAAATAATCTAAATTTTTTAATTTATATGTTTGGATGGTTTTAGATTGTGACACATGGTATAATTTAAATGTGCCATGTGGCATATTTAATTAAATTTGTCCAAATCAATATTGTTAGGTAGGTATGTAAGTAATCAAACTAGGTAGTGAAATAAGAAGGATTTATTTACTTAGATTAAACACCTATCTACCTACCTAAACTAAATATTTATTTAGGTTGGTAGATAGGTAAATAACTATGTTAGTAGGTTGGTTAGGGAAATAAGGTACTTACTAATTAAGGGGTAAATTTTTTTGGGTTAAGATTTTTTAATTGGTTTTTCCCATATGACCCATGTTTTTTAATATGAAAATGTAGAAGAAAAGCCTTTCATTATATACTTTTCATGGTGACAATGGAACACAAAGCTTACATGATGAAATTTAGCGTTGGAACTTAGTTACAAATTCTATTATGATTAAATAGGTAAGTTGCAAATTAATTTCAGTTAAAAGGTTTATTCCATATAATAATAACATTATTAATGTATCTAAAAGCTACCTTAGACAAACTATTATAATAAATATTTAATATTAATAAAATAAAATATTAAAATTTGCAATTACATATATGATAATATATTAACTTCCTTCCTAACTACTACATTACTTTTTCTTTTCCATTCATAAAATAAATAAATTAAATCATTAATAAAAAGATTACTGTAATTGCTGTAAAAATTATAATAAAAATTATAATTACAGTAAAATTAATTAAAACATTTACGATGTACTACCAATTACGTATTATATAATAAACCAATAATATAATTTAATGTATTATGTTTCCATGAAAATAAATTGATTAAATTTATTCATTTAGTTATAGTAAAATCATTATAAATGTTTAAAATCAGATTACAAACTAAAAATCATAAGTTTTAAATCATGATTAATTAAGTTCAATTATAAATTATGAAACTACTATAATTAATATATAAATAAAATAATTATAGTTATATTCGAATAATTAAAATTCATTATTTATTATTTATGCATTATTACTGTAAAACAATATAATAACATTAATAATTTTATTCTAAACATGTAATTATTAATAATAGATAAAATAATTACATCAATTTATTGAATTATATTAACATTATTTCTTGGGATAAGAGTATTAATTATAAGTTGTAAATTATGAATACTAAGTTAAATTATGAACTGTATAATGAATATGTAATTTCTGTAAGTAATATATAATTTCTGAGTTTATTAGAATGATTTTCTTATTACTCAAAATATTAATTATTAAAATAAAATTTAATTTTTTAATAACACTGATGTTTTAAAATAATTATTACATCAAATAATATATTTGCAAAGAATTTTTATGAAATTTTTATGTTTATTTTTGATTTTAAAGTAAAAATCAGAAACTATGAGTAGTAGCTTCGATTACAATTTGTATAGTTACTACAATTAATGTATAAATAAAATAAATTATAGTGATTTGAAAATAATTTTATGTTAATTGTTGTAATTATTTTACTGTAATTACTGAATTTTTTTCTATGACTAGATAACAATAATAATTTTTTGTAAAAAATACAACCATTATACATGATCGGTCATATATATTTAATACACCATTATGAACCCACACACCTTGGAATATGCATAATACATGTTGAATACACATAGGGTTGCAATTCATTTTATCACATTTGCAAATTATGGAACATAGATTGGCTTTTTTGGATGAAAACCATGTTAAAAGTTGCAAAAAACATTAATCACAAGTTAGTCGCAATGTAGTTGCAAACAAAACCAAATGCAAAAACTAATTGCAAAAGTAACTAATGATAGTCGCAAACAACAAATAATCACAAGTAGTTGCAATTTGATTAGTTACAAAATCTCAATTTTCTTCTAATGATGTTAGTTAACAAGATGACAAGACTTTATTACATAGGTTAGATAGGTAACTACCTACCTACATATTTAGGCTTACTTCATACCTAACTTTTACCTAGGTTAGGTTAGTAAACTTAGTAGGTATGTAACCAAGGCTTGCATACCTACATACCTACCTCTTACCTCCTCTACCTACTTATTAATTACCTAACTTTCTTGCATACTTACATATATAGTGATGTGAAATAAAAACTTAACAAAAATAATCACCTTTTGGAGGTGTAGTCATTGAAAAGGACTTAGTTCATCATTATGAAGCTGTAGGGTTCAATTCCTTATACATGTAATCTATGTGCATGCTTTAAGGATTTGGGTAGGTAGGCTAAACTAAAGTACCTATGTAGGCTAGATTAGGTAGGCTAGGTATACCACTTACCTAATTATTTACAATTTTATGATTTACTTAAACCTATTTACTACCTACTTACCTATAATGATAATAATAATAATCTAGAAAAAATGATTTTAATGTAAATAAAAATTCAACTAGTCAAATGGTTCATTGTTTATTAGTCAAAATGACTAATCAAATAGACTTCTCCTATTTTGTGAGTAAAAAAAACCACCTTAATCATAATGGTAGATTTAAATCAATTTGTCCATATTGACAAGGTGGTCTTTTGACATTGATCATTTTGGGTATTTTCTTATTAGAAAATCTAATAAAAAACCTATTTTTGTAATACTATTTAAGGATGCCAAAATTGTAAGAAATTTGTGAAGTTCCTTAAAAATTTATGAATTTTTAATATTTTTTCACAAACATTATATATTGGGATTTATTAAAGAATCATTGTTAATTACTTTTTGAAAAACATGAATATTTTTACCCCAAGCATCATCATGCCAAAATGTGATTTTCATGATTATGACAACATTTGATTATTGTCCTAATGTTGTCATGTAGTTGTAAAGTGTCTCAAATCATTCTCATTTTTACGACTATGGTCAAAATTATGACTATGTTACTACAAATATGATTATAGATATTTACAATTATAACTATGACTAATGACTAATAATCATGTGCATTTTGAGTTGACTTTATTTGTAGGGCACTTTTTTGAAAATTAAAACATTGTCATGCATGTGTCATTAATGTAAATAAGGTCTTAGATTTTTTTAGATTTTTTGTGACCTAATTGCATAAATATGAGTTTCAAACTTCTTACACCAATGCATGTAGACAAATTTAATTTAATTTAAATAGTCTAGTTTCACCTAGATTAACATAATTTAACCTACTTTAATTTAGTTTAGCCTAAAATAATTTAATTTAACCTAGTTTAACACAATTTAATTTAAGTAGATTAATTTAGTCTAATTTATATAAGTTTAACTAAGTTTATACCAAGATTCGTTTAAAACTTAATCTAACATGTTTAAACCAAATTTAATTTACTTTATTTTAATTTATCCTAAAAAGCCTAATTTAGATTAATTTATTTTAGTTTAGTCTCGCTTAACATCAGTTAGCTAGGTGTTGATGATGTTGCCAAGTTAAACCAAGTTTAATCAATTCTAACTAAGTTTAACCAAATTTAAATTTAACATAGTTTGACCTAAATAACCAAAATGAACCAATTTTAACCTAAGTATTTTTGTTTAGTCTAAATAACATAATTTAGCCTATTTTATTTTATTTTAGTTAATTTGAGTTAAGTTTAGTTTAATTTATTTGAATTTATCCTAGTGTAACCAAGTTTAGCCTAAGTATTTGAGTTTATTTTATTTTATCCTAGTTTAACCAAGTTTAAATGAAGATATTTAGTTTAATTTAATTTAACCCATGTAGCTTAAGTTAGTTTAATTTAACTTAGTTGACCTTAAGTAATTTAATTTAAGATATTTTATCATAGTTTAACCACATTTAGTTTAAATTGCCTATTTTATGTTTGTTTAACCACGTTTAACCATATTTAACCAAAGTAGCTTATTTTACCTTACTTTAGCTGTGTTTAACCAAGTTTAGCCAAGTTGAGTTTAAGTAGCCAAAATTATTCACATTTAGCCATGTTTAACTAAATCTAGTTTAAATAGCCAATTTTAGCCAATTTTCTCATAATTTATTATATTTTAATCAAGTTAAACCAATTTGAACCTAATTTAACCTATTTAAACCTATCTTAGTGTAGTTTTTGTCCATCCTAGTTTAGCTTAAGTAGCCCTAGGTGTTTTAGCCTAGGGTGATCTAGGTTAATTTATGTTAAAATATTTAGTGTTTAAAATTTGGTGATAATTATATTTGTTAAATTTTTTTTTGTAGTGCAATGGTTAAGGACTTGAACACCAAAGTGAAGGTTGAGGAATTCAAGCCCTCTCATTTGCAACTTAGATATAACCTAAGTGTCAAGCCTATGTGGCTAGCCTTAGGCTTAGAGTTTTGTTCACCTAGCCCAAACATCCTAGGTTAGGAGTCTTAACCTTATTTAAATCACCTTTGATTACCATGTGGCATCACATTATTGGACCAAAAATGTAAATTTTCTTACTTTTTGGTGCCATGTAGCATGTCGTGGACCATTGGATGTGTTTATATGATTATGAACATTGTGGTTGTAGTCATAAGGGATGTAATCATAATGGCGTTTATGATGAGACCATTTATATGACTTGCGATAAATACATTTTGAATGTTTGGATCATGTAGTCATGTTATGTTTAGTCGTATATTGGTTAGGACTACAATGCCAATCAATTTTCCAATCCTATTTATCATGTTTCGGCATCCAACAACGTCACACCATTGTCATATTCAAAATACATTACTTGAAAATGTATTTTTATGGAAAATTTTTGTGGCATTTTTGTCCATTCTAACTTTCACACATATATACATTAAATAACCCCAAAGTATTTTAGATACCTTAAGTAACCCTTACACAACTTATTTAACCCATATTGAGCCCTTAAGTAACATAAGTAACCTCTAAATAAGCATGAGTTAACCCCTAAATAGCCCATAGGTAGCTTCCATAACCCTTGTGGAGACTTATGTAACCCTTAAGTGGACCTTAAGTAGCCCTAGATAACCTATATCATAGTTTAGGTAACCTTTAATTAGGCCCTTAAGTAACTTAAGTAGCCCATATGTAATTCAAAATTAGTTTACATAGTTTAGATAGCTTCTAGGTAGCTTAAGTAGCCCATAAATAACCCCTAAATACTCTAGGTACCTAATTAGCCCCTAAATAGCCCTTAGGTAGGCCTTTAAGAAACATAAGTAACTTAAATAGTCCCTAGGTATCCTAAATAACATGTAGATAACCCTTAGAGATGGCCTACATAGCCTAGGAAACCCTTAGGCAACCTAAGGATCCCTTAGGTAGGTTCCTAGCCTAGGAAGTCAAAATAACCCTTAAGTAGGCTATGAGGTATCTAAGTAACCCTTATGTAAACGATAACTCCTAGCCCGTTTAGATAACTTAGGTGGCTTAAGTAGCTTTTAATTAGACCCCTAGGTAGGCCTTTAGCAGCTTAAGTGGGCTAGGGTAGGTTGAGTAGGTCACTTATGTAGGTTTAAAAAAAAATAATTGGTGCATTGGTAAGAACTTGGTCTTTCAATATGAAGGTGAAGGATTCAAATCCTTATTATTGTAACCTACCTATTCTAATTTAAGCTAGGTAGTTTATGTGTTTAATCTAGATTGAAGTGTTTACATTATGCCACCTAGGCTCTTACCTAACCCATAATTTTAGCCTAGGTGTCCTAGGCTAGGTAGGTTAGGCAACCTAGCCTAAGTTGTTTAGCCTAGGTAGTATAGGTTTTGTCATGTGCCACCATGTCACATGGACAAGTGTCATGTGATGAATGATTAAATTAAATGGATACATATTATATACATATGATTTACTTAATATGTTAATCCAATAAGCAAGATGAATGATGAAAATAAAATCATATGGTGTATATGATTGTGGTCACGGTCACAAATGGAATCTGTGACTATGGACAAAAATATGACTAGTGGATATAAAAGCTATCCATATTGTCTAATTAGTCAAATAGCCATGTGTGGCATTTATGACTACAAACCAAATCATGGGTGTAGTAGACATGCATGCTATGTCTTGGTGTAGTGATACAACAAGATGCATGCAAGATATAGAGTGAAAGTGGAATGGAGCATAAGAGGGTTGGAACGCATGTGGAGGCCATTAAATGAAAAGATTTTATTTCACAAAACTCAAGTACAACCATCTTTTTAGAACAATTTAAAAGCAAACTTTTAGACTACATAGGTGCTAAATAGATTTCACATTTGAAATCATTAGCAATCACATGCTTGATGTAATCAACCATCTAGGTGGGATGGGGACTACTAATTACATGTTTATATGTTCCTAAATTTTAACCTTCAACTTCTTTTCATTTATAACCTAAGTGCATTAACCTCCTTCAAGTTACCAATTAATGATTATATTATTTGCCCTTTTGAGTATTAACCATCATTTTTTGGTTATTGATCACCATTTTTACTTTTAACAAAAGGTCATATTTAGAAGAATATGATTCCATCATTTATATTTTGGTTTTGATGTTCTTAGACCAGTTACAACATGTAGGCTTTTGTCTTGTTTTTCTTTGAAGTTGTGGGTGTAGTGGAAGGGATCATTGGTATGTTAGGCATGTTTAAAGGTGGGTTTAAGTCAATGTTGGGGGATGAGGAAGTCATTAGGAGAGATTTTGGCTAGTAGTACCATTGAAAGGGATTGTTGTCATTTTAAGACATTGTGTGTTGCATGTCCCTTCTTGAAATGTGTCAACGTTTCAATATTTTGTAGTGTACCTTTTTTTTGAGTGCTTTTCATTCAATTTGCAAGTCTTCAATTCTTTCAAATTAGTTTTATGTAATCTTTCCTTTAGAGTTTTTCATTATAATTGTGAATTGGATGTTCTTATTTGTATATAACATACATAACTTTCCACATTGCATACATGGAATGAATTGCATTACTTGTTTCATCACATGAGTATAATGCAAAATAGTGGTTGTAAGTGACACATATGGTGTTTAAGTGGAATGACTAAATAATTTGGTGGGTCCTTTTGTTTCTACAAGACCTATGCTTGCCACCTTGCATGTTGGGAATTTTCCATGTTGAAAAATTTCAACTAGTACATCATTAAACATTAGGTTTGAGGTTGCATGAGATCCAACCATAATTTTTGTATTCACAAACACACATTCATAATCTCTCAAACCTAGTTCACAATTGGGGGATTTAAGTAATCACAAGAAAGAGCACCCCATGTTGCCATTGTTGTAATAATAGTTTATGTGTGTTTTAAATCAACTTCAAAATCTAAACTGGTCGAAATTCAAATTCGAATCAAAATACAAACTTAAAATCACCCCCTATTCAACATGAAATATGTCAAACCCTAAACTGATACTAGCATGACTAAGTATGGTGTTTGACTAATTGTAGCCAAAAGTGCCTAATTCAAGTTGAAACCCTTAGCATGATAATGGAAAAAAATCTAAATTTCCTTTTCCCATGAGTTTGCTATTAGCACCATTGCACTTTGATTATGAATAATTATGAAAAATGAATGTTATTTTCGCTATGTAAAAAACAAAGTTTCAAATTTGAGTTTGGTCATTGGCTTCAAGAATAAAAACATTTCAACTTTGATGCACAATTTCAAGATTCTACGATGCTTTGCAACTTTTGTATTTTTCACAACTTCAAATTACTTCACAACTTTCCATGAAAAAATATGCTATACAACTTCCAAGTTTGTTGCACTTGCTTCATAGCTTTGAGCTCCTTCATCTACAATCCTTGTGTTGCCTCTCTTTTCTAGGTGCAAAAAATTGCAAAGGTTGTTGCAATCTTTGCAACTATGAACTCCTTCACCTACACCCTTTACTTTGCTTTTCACTTTTCTAAGTGCAAAAAATCACAACACTTGTTGCACATCCCCAACAAATTCATTGCCTTTCACTTTATCATTTGCAAAACTCAAAAAAACCTTTTACCTTTCGCTACCTTTTTGGGTGCAAAAACCAACAAAGCTCATTCACTCAACACAAGAACATGAATGAATGTGTCTTTCACAAACACATGCCCAAACTTTCGCAATTATTGAATTAAGGTGCAATTTTGTGTTACATAGTGCATTTTTTTCCTTCAACACCTTCCACCAAGATTATTAGTTATTACATTAATATAAAAACATTGAGATATGTTAAAAAAAGACTAGTGCTTCCAACCCAACTCATGGATCTAAGTTTGTTTAGCAAAAGTTCAAAACGCATAAAGGACAAAGAAATATCAATTCCTTGAACATTAAGGTCTAGGGTGATCAATTATATAATTTTCTTGACCACATATATGATATAATTGATCACCCTAGACCTTAATCATACACACTTGAAAGCGACCAAATTGTGTCTCATGAACACATACTTTTTTTTTTCTAAATGGTTGCATTTGCCATCACATACCTAATGGCCTTGCACCATGTCGGTAGTTATGGACCAAGTAATAAGCAAGAGGATGCCTCCAACTATGAATATGAATAGTTGGGTTAGGTAGTGTGGAGAGTACTTACTACGTATTTGACTAACCAACACCCTTCAACTAGTTCTTGGACATAGTAGTTGACAATATGGGAGCATGAAGCTGATTGGTTATCGGACCAGACTCATTAGCCTAGCAGGGTGGGTAAGTTATGAGGTTCAATCAACCATCGACCAGGAACGTGCAAAAAGGTATTAGGGAAGAAGAAGAAGAAGAAGGAGGGTAAGTTATGAGGTTCAATCAACTATCGACCAGGAACGTGCAAAAAGGTATTAGGGAAGAAGAAGAAGAAGAAGTACGAGCAAAAGTGAGAGCAAAAGGCAGACAGCAAGAATATGAAAGATGAGTACCTAATAGCCAATGGTGTGCTACCACATTAGTGAGATGCTTCCCAGGGCCCCCAAGGGAAAATTGGTGTAGGCCTGGCTCCTTACCCGACCGACATACGAAATAAATTGGGGGTGGGGTGGGGTGGGGGGAGTGCAGGAGGGGCTTGACCATTCCATAGTACTTGGCACTTGTCCTCACAAAAAAGGAAGGAAAGGATATTATGAAAATTAAATTCAAGTGAAGGGTGTGAAAAGTAGTTGGAGGTATTCAGAAGAAAAGATCTGACGTTGACTCCCATAATGGAAATTTTTTTTAAAAAAAAAATAAAAATAGAAATAAATTATACTCTGGGTGGAAGAAGAACTTGAGAGAGTCATAATGAGACGGACACACACTAGGTAGGTACTAGGCTAGCCTATTCTCTGGAGTCCTGGGAGTCTGGAGATCTGAGCAACCAACCCCAGTTTTTGAGACTTCCCAAAAAAAAGAATTTAGAAAAAAAATTATTAAAAAAAAAGCCAAAAGAAAAAAAAACTTAAATTTTTTTTTTTCAAGCAAAAAAATATACTTAAAAAAATATATTTAAGACCCACCTTTGAAGATGTCAGAATGGTTGGCAGGTAGGTAGGTAAGTAAGTAGATAGGTATCTAATTTCTTTTCTTTCTTTCTCTGGACCACTGGATATTGATCGGACAGGATGCTTTTTGTGGTTTTGGACCGATGGACAATAGCAGCTCTCAAGCACCACTGCACTGCACTGCTCTGTGCAATAGACAGAGCTTTGCTGCTGCTGCTGCTGCTGCTGCTGCACAAGAGCCCCCGGCCTACTCGTCCTCCTCTTTCCTCCTCCTCGTGATTCTTGCCTTCTTCACTTCATCACTCCAGAGCATCACTGACACTTCTTCTCAGACGCACAACTCTCTCTCTCTTTCTCTCTTCTTTTTTTTTCGGTAGAGAGAAGAAGAGATTTCCACTGACTGGTTTGCTTGCATTTTTCTTTTCTTTTCTTTCTTTCTTCCTTCCTTCATTAGTTCACCTTTGACCAATCATGTTGTCGAGAGCGTTTTTGTTGTTTCATTGTGACTCCTCCTCCTGCACATTCTCTCAGATCTCTCTCTCTCTTCTCTCTCCTGCTACTTTCGAGATAGCTTTTTTTGCCTTTTTCTTTTGGAGTAGCATAGCAACTTGAATACGGTACTAGAAAAACACTAGTAGTACTAGTTTGGCCATGGAATCACTACTACTGCTATGTGAAACCTCCTCATTCTCCTCCTCCTCCTTCTTCCACATAGCTTCATTTCGTCGGGAATCTTTGCGGGAAATTTATTTGAGGTTTGATGACTCTATGGCTCCTCCACATGACATAGGAAAGTCGAAGTCTTCTGACAATCTTGTTTGTCAATATATATAAAGGGAGAGGGAGAGAGAGAGAGTTCGGGGAATGAATTTTGTGCCCACTCCGGACGCTGGAAGTTTCGTATGTATGGATTGGTCTGCTAGCTGAAGCAATAGTGCGCAAGAAAAATCTCTTCTTGTCACCACTTTTGAATCTTGTAAAACTTGCTCTCTAGAGAGAGGGAGCTGAAATTCCAAGTCTAGTGACAATCATAGCAGCAGCAGGAAGCAGGAAGCAGGGAGAGGAGGAGGAGGAGGAGGAGTCGCACGAGGCGCTGGCCATGACTCGAATGGGGCTAAGAAATTTGGTATGTGTGATCAGTAGCGGTAGTACTACGGAGGCTTCTTCCGAGAGAAGCTGTGGGTCAGAGCAGGCTGAGGGTGATCAGGAGTATTCACCCAGCTCCGAGGGAGCCGCCGCCGCAGCCGCTGCTGCTGCTGCGCCTTCACTGTCGTCTAAGTGCATGAATAGTAGTAGCAGCAGGGAGTCTTGGCATGGGGGAGGTCGTGATCATCATGGAAGAGCTTCAGCAGCAGCTACAGTTGCTCATGAGCCTGTGTCACCAGCCAGTGGTGGTACCCACATGTTCTCCTGCTTCCACGCGTGTGCTATCAATCTGGTACAGACTCATCTCCTCATGAGTCCTCTCTCTTCCACAAACTTTTTTGTTTCTGTTTTTTTTCCCTTTCCTTCCCATCTTCTCACAAATATTTCTGGAGCCACCTCTGCAACTTCTTCTTCTTCTCTCTACAAACTTCTCTTTGGTGGTGTTCATGATCTTGCAACAAAAAGCTTTTCTTTCACCATCTTTGAAGAGGGTTGGTTGTGGATTTTTATTTTTTTTTGTTGTTAGTTAGTCATCTTCTTCACCATCATGATGAATCTCACAGAAGAATAAATATTAGCAAAACTAGTTTCTTCTGGACAAACAAAAAAATTCCAGACTTCTACAAATGGCTAGACTTATAAGAGTAATATATCTATTGCAATGAAGGAAGGAATGAATCACTTCAAGGTGACATGTTTCAGGGTAACTTCATGGTGGGAATATGGTGATTCAGATAGCTCATCATCCTGTAATGGGTTCCTCAGCAATTGGGTCTCAGAGAAAAGGGTCACCAGGGACATCAACAGGAGATCATCATCATCATCACCATCATGGTACAGGAGGAACACCATCTGGTCTCGGCCCTCGCAGCAGAAGCTTCATGAATGGTGCTGGAGAGCACACTAGTGGGGATGATCCCATCTCCCCAGTGGTGACCTGCATTGGACAAGTAAGTACTAACTTAGCTCAAGTCCACTAAGTGTGGATTGGATTTGTGCCATATTTCAATTTGGGGTTTTTTTGTGGGTTTGTTTTATGGGTCAGCTAGTACTCTTGATCCATAGTTTCTCTGTCCTATTAAGTTGTTCAAGCAAAGCTCTTACCAGGGTATAAAAGCCGTGGATTTCAAAAGAAAGAAAAAAGCCCCCAAGTTTTTCAGTCCAATTCAAGGGTTGAATGTATGTCTGCAAGAGAACTGTTTTCCAAGTTTCTCAGGAGTTACATTTTTTTGAGATTGGGTGCTGCATTAATCCCAATCCAATATTGGAGGATTTTGGGTTGCCAGGAAAATTTGGGTTCAATTTTGGTTGAGGTCATAATAACCTACTAGCTGATCCATTGGAGCAGGAGACAAATTTCTTGATTTCCAATAGGGAAGTTTAGAATTTTTTTTTTACTTGTCCCTTTGGGTCTCTTCTTTGCAAGCCTTGTTGCTGGAGGTTTTCTTTGAAAGGCTTGAATCATGTGTTGTGAAAGAGATAGAGAGAATTAGAAAGTGAGCAGCTCGACTACAGAAATGTTTCTTCACTACAAATCTAGAAAAGTGTTAACCACAACAAAAAAATGAAAATAAAATTTGCAGTTAGAAACCAGCAAACCCTAAGTTCTGTCAGATTTAGGTACGGGTGAAGCAGACAAAGGCAGCAAAGACAGTAATGGAGTCGGTGGAGGCAGAGAACAAGGGATCAAAGAAAGGCAGGTTACAGAGATCAACTGTAAATAGGATGCCTGATTCACCAAGACTATCCAGGTGGAGGCACTTTCTAGGGGCAAAGGCAACTGTGAGTTACCCAAGCTCACAGCGTCCAGGGCCAGAGCATAATTTTGAAATTGACCTGAACCGCTTCAGCACAACTTGTTCAAGTCTTGTTAAAACAGCGCCATCTCTGGAGGATATAACAACATGTCAAGCGCGAAGTGGTTCATTCCTGGCCAAGTCTTTGATGCTCTTGCAACTTGACTGTGATGAATCTACTACACAGAATAGCAGTCAGAAGGCCCCCACCCTGGAAGCCTTTCAAAAAGCTTTGGAGGTTAATAATGCTATCAAAGTTGACTTACCGAAAGTTGGGCTCCCTACAAAGCCCAGCTGTGATCAAGAGCCTCTTTGGAAACGGCGATGTGGGTCCAAGCCCTTAACACTCAATTTGCAAAAGAGAAGTCTTTCTGCCCCTCCCAGCCTAAATTGAGTGCCTTTGTGGGTCAGGTGTACACTTAGTGTTAGGGGAGTTGGTGTTAATGGGTTTCCTGAAGAGTTACATCCTGTCTTTGAGCTCTCAGGCCTGTGCACTGACAATAGACAATAGCCAAGATTAAATACAAAGGTGGCAGGATGGTCTTCTTTCAAGTGTGTCACCAGCTTTTTTTTTGACTCTGGGATCAAATCCTGGATGTCCATTTCAGAATTCAGATACATGTCTCAAAATGTAGTAGCCTTCTTCAATTCCAACATAGAATTTCATTGAGTTGTTCAGAGAGCTTCTTCAATTTTGCGTTTTTAAAAATTCAGCTTTTCCTGTAACTGATACTGCTTGTATATATAATTACAAATGAGGCAAGCCAACTTCTAGCAACACCATGTTGCTGCCCTAATCCATAGCATTCACATACTGGAGCCCTTTGTGATCGTATGTTACGTTGACTTGGGCATTCATGTGACATGACTTCATTGTCAAACTTGCTACAAGCAAATGTAATCCTTCTTCATATCCTTTCATGATTGCATTTGAGAACATTGACCCATTGTATCCATTGTGGACTAGGATATTGTGCAGTGACACAATTACAATATGCCTACAATGCAATGCATTTTAGGCATCAACTCCCAAATTGTCATGAATTTCAGGTTTGAAGGTGAATCTCTTGTTGCCATTTGAACATCAACCTAACAACATTACAAAATTAAGACAATTTTGTTTGAATTCAAACAAACACACTTGGCATCAATGCAAAGAATAATTGTCTTGGATTCTTTATACAAAATTGGATTCAAACAATGGCACTTGGCATTGATCTTTATATATACATTTAAAAACTTTTGTTGTGGACTAGTTTGCCAAAAGGTCTACTCTCCAAGATGCTATACAAACCCCCTTTAAAATTGCTAAGATCAGATGATTCATCACTCACATGGTAATTCTACCACAAGATTGATTGACTAGTAAAAAAAACTGTCTTTCGCAATGTGATGTATGCAACTAAAAAATGTGGCAACTTGTTATATGCAACTAAAAACTATTGCATACAACACCTTTAGTTGCAAAAGACAGTTTTTCTTCTAGTTTAAGATTGGATGGATACTTTTAAAAACCTGAATCTAAAAACATGTTGAGTACATTGTTGAGAACTAGGCTAGCAAGGAGGATTTGCTCTTCTAGACATGAAATTTCTCGGTTCAAATCTCATAACACAATTGAAACATGTGTAAAACATGAATTGAATCATGCAATGCTTTATGCAAAACCATGCAAGGCACTTCAAAGGATTTTGATAGGGATAATTGATGGGATGGATGTATTAGAATGTACAGTGGGGGTTTTTTTTTTTTTTTTTTTGGGAAAATTTTGAAAACAATAAAAATGAAAAATAAAATAATGATGTTCATTTTTGAGGATTTCCATTGCTAGAAGTTGAAAAAAAGAAGGTAAAATTGCCACATTATGATATTTAGTGGTTTTTACTAGGCAAAATTTTTACTTGCCCACAATAAAAAAATAAAATTAATTACATTATTTTTTTGGGGTTTCAATCATCAAAAGTTGAAATTTTTTGAAAAGGAAAATTCACCGAATTGTTATATTTAGATCTTTCTAGTAAGTAGCCAAAAATATAAAGCAAGGACTAATATGCTTCATATTTGGTTTATAGCCAGATTTAACTAAATCTTCCTGGGGACGATTGTCACTTTTTCTACATCTTCCTTTGGAAAACGGCCATTAAGCTACACAAAACAATTCCTTATACAAACACTAACAAATATCCTACAATTTACTCTTGTAACTAGCATATTTTGATCAATCGGCTCCATGAGGTCACAAAAATATAGCATGATTCTTAAATTTTGTCCAAGACCTAAATTAGCCAAATTTGACTCATTCCTTATATTGGCAATTGCCATTGTGGCTACATCACAAAATCAAAAAAGTCAAAAACCTCCTCCTCATACCTACCATTTTCTTTTGGGGAGAATTTTCATCACTTGATGAAAAAAGAAATGGGTTGCTAATTTTTCAAGGTTTCTTTTGGAAAAAATGCTTGACATTAGCCATATTTTTAGGAGAAAAAAAAGTTAAAATTACCAAATTAAAACCATGATAGCTTCTAACATGTCACCATAACTAGTGTAGCCTATGCTCTTAGCCCAAGTGTGAATTGGTTACCCAATTAATTTTTATTTTCAAAATCATTTTTGGTCTAAATTTAATTGAATTTCCAATGAAAAAAACTACTCAAAATTCAATATCTAATGCACTTTAGGTCTCAAAATTTCAGAATCATTTTCACTAAAATCCCACTCATTAACAACTTCCCAACAATCCCAAGAATGTGCCCCAATTCCCCCATTAATTTTTAGTTTTGATTTAAATGAATTTTCAATGGAAAAAATGATCAATATTCAATAACTTCTCCACAATTGCTTGAAATATTATGAAAATAGCTTGGCACACACCCCTACTCAATAATATGGGAATTCCTATGGTACCAAAAAACATGGCAAGAAGACTATGATTTTTGGAAAATCTTAACAAGAAAAAAAATACCTAAACAACCTTCCTTCATACTAGGTAAATATTCCTTGTGGGTTTTCCAAAAAACTTCCACTTTCCTCTATGACTCGTAGCCAAAATTGGCTAAATCATCTTGTTGACCATAGCCAATCCACTTCCCTCACAAAATTGAGAAAGTAAAACCAATCCCTGCTTGTAACCAATATATAGGTAGGTCAGCCAAAGGGAAAGATTTTTGTGAATTTTTTAAAGGCAAGTTTTCGCCATTTTGAGTAAAATATTTTGAAATATTAAGAATGGTCTTTTGAAAATTCTTTGTTTTTTGAAAAAAGTTCAACAAAAAAAAGAAAATCATTAAATAAATAAATAAAATAACAACAAAAATTGCCTACTACATAAAACTTTAAGATTTTCCAATTTTGAAAATTTTAAAAAACATTCATCAAAATTTCAATGAAATTTCTGAGGATTCTCTTCATCTAATAGATGAATGTTTTTTTAATAGGAAGATGTGAAAAAAGTGACGATCATCCCTAAAGATTTAGCCAAATCTGGCTATAATAAACCAGATATAAAGTACAAAACTTTAATCATCCTTTTTATATCTTTGGCTACATACCCATCAGTGTTTTAATTTTTTTTGCAATTTTCTCCAAATGTTGCTCCAAAAGTGACAATCAGTCGCAAGAAGATTTATTTAGCCAAATCTGGCTACAAGACAAATAAAAGAAAAAGAAATTCTAGGAATCTTATTACATGTTACCCAAACATTAGAACGTATAAACTAGAATATGGCGATTTCATAAGAAAAAAAAGAAGCTAAAAATAAAAAATCTTGGTGATTTCATAACTTTTTTTTTTCCTCTCAAAAGAAATGTGGCGATTCTTTTTGGATTTTTCTCAAAAAGTTCCCTTGACCACGTTGTTACTTGGGACTTTTTTTTGGTAGCAAAATTGCGAATCTTCGCCAAAAAATAAAAAAATAAAAATCACTGCTACTTAGACACGCAAAACCAAACATAGAAATCTGACCATTTGTGCAAAAAATTTCCCTCACTTATGGCGATTGAAAACCTCCAAATTTATCGCTTCATTTTCGAGTTTTCAATTTTAAGTTTCGCCAAAACACGCAAAACCAAATATAGAAATTTGACAATTTGTGCTAAAATTTTCCCTCACTTATGGCGATTGAAAACCTCCAAATCTATCACTTCATTTTCGAATTTTCAATTTTCATTTTCGCTTTTTGGCGAAACGTAGCCAGGAAAAAAAGGGCTGACGCTGAGAAGAGCTCTTGTTTGGAAGACAGAGAGAGAGAGAGAGAGAGAGAGAGAGGATGTGTGGATTGCGTGTGTGTTTGTGCGCGCATGCTGTTCCCCACTTGTTCCGTGAGCCTCCTCCAGACAGGCTCCCATTCCCGAGCTTTTCTTTGGCTGCTTCTTCTGTCACAACGTTTCTGCTGTGATTGCGGCGGTGGCGTTGTTCAAGCAGCAGGAAGATGGTGCCTCCTAATGTTGTAGCCGTGCTTGCAACTGCGGCCGTCGCCCTGACAGTGCGATTTGTAGCTTCCAGACGCGGTGCTCCGGAATCTTCTGACCCTGCTAGCAATGGCAATCCAGAGGAGGAGGCGGAGGAGGACGCAGCAGCAGCACAACAACAACAATTTGGAAAGAAACGTGACTTTGTTGTCGAACCTACAACAATCACCTGGCATAACATTACCTGTGTCCTTCTCGACAAGGCTAACAAAGTGGTACGAATCCCTTCGTCCTATCTTCGCAGCTGCTGCTCCTTCTCTTTCCGAGAGTCATCATCATATAGGTCATTTTCTGGAGCAAAATTTCCAGCTCCCAAACTCGACCGGGGAGAGTGTTGGTATTTATCATTTACAACAGTTCAGTACCAGAAGACTCTGGTGTTTTCTGTAGACCAGTAGACTACAATATGTACATGTGCTGCAAGTTCAGGCTTGAACAGGTAGGTAGCCCACCTTCCAGAGTCGATCATGGTGTTTTTGCAGACAATGTTAGGGCTATAACCTAGAGAAACAAAAGAATGGAATTCTCGTGTGAACACATTGGAATGCATTAGAAAGCTTGTGCAATGAGGGGATTTGAAATAATAGGAAGATCTTTTTATGCATGGATCTTCTATTATTGTATGCAGTCAAAAGTGCTGCTGCAATCTGTTGAGTGGTGAGGCTTGAACAGGTAGCTGCCTTCCAGAATAGATCACTCTGTTAGGTTTTGTGGAGAGTGTTATGGTAACCTATAGAAAAAAGAGACAAAGCATCTTTTGAATGCATTGGAGTGCCTAATTGTAAAGCTGCTTAAGGGAGGGGTTTTGCAATAAGAAGACCTTATTGATGCATCTTACATTATGTGTGCAGTCAAAAGTGCTTTTGCAATCTGTGAGTGGTGAGGCAAAAGCAGGGCGATTACTTGCTATCATGGGGCCATCAGGATCAGGAAAAACAACTTTTCTCAATGTGCTAGCTGGCCAGCTTCCAGCATCTGCTCGCTTACATATCAATGGATCTATCATGATTAATGGACGTCCTTTCTCATCCATGAAGCACAGGTCTGTTGCCCTTGTATTTTGTCAATGGATTCCTTCAAATTATGACCTGTAATAATATACTGCATGGAATAGGAGTTTAGTATTGAAGGTGGATGTGCTGTGTGCATTCAGGCTGGCATATGTGAGACAAGAGGACCTTTTCTTCTCTCAACTCACAGTGAGAGAGACCCTGTCCCTTGCAGCTGAGCTTCAGTTGCCAAGGACCTGGAAATCAAAGGCCAAGGACCGTTATGTGGATGAATTGCTCTATCGCCTTGGCCTGGTGGGTGCAATCCCCTGGATAATTGCAATAATGTGGATAACTAACTGTTGTTCTCTGAGCGTGTATGCTCGTGTGCTTTTGTGCAACATTAATTTTGGTCTGTGTCAACCTGAGAGATTTCCATTAGTTAACTTTGCAACCACAGCCTCATGAGGGTCAATTACAGGGGACTTATTGTAGACAGAATGATTTGCACTACCTGCGCTGGAAGCAGGTGACCTGTGCAGATACTGCTGTCGGTGATGCAAAAACACGTGGAATCAGCGGGGGTGAAAAGAAGAGACTTTCCATAGCCTGTGAACTTATTGCAAGCCCTTCAGTAATTTTTGCTGATGAGCCTACCACAGGTGATCTAACCTCTTACTCAATACAAATCATCCCCCCTTGAATCAGAATATATGGGTCCATTTTGGAGATTAACTCACTGTCTTTTTTATCTTTTTTAAGTGACACTCATAAGGTTATGACCCCACTCATTCTGTTTGTGTTAGTTTTGTTTTACTGGAACTGACAGAACAGTTATCCTCAAATTGTTTCTGTGGAGTTTCTCTCTGCGATTCTCATAGTTATGTTTTCAAGTGCCTTCACAGATGTTCTGCATCCAAGTAGTCACCAGTGTTTTGTTTAAAGGATATGTTCAGGGTGCAGTAGGTGTGGGCCTCTCCATGCCTTAGGCTTAAATGCTTGTGTGTACAGGTGCAAGCTGAAGTGAACAAAACTTGCCCTTACAAGCTTCTTTTAGATGACACTATTATTGAGATTTTTTATTAGCTATGTCACTGGAATGCTAGCTAACACCATGAATGAGTCTTTCAGTTGCTTCCAGAAATTTGACAGCAGCTCAGGATGCAGATGTGTGTATAATGTTTTGAACTCAATATTCACCAGAAAATCATATGCTTATCTACATCCACCACTGGGAGCTGATGAAGTTAGTGTGGAGTCATGGCAGCCGGTCACTGTCATTTATGATTAAGGTGATGGTCCAGCACTTTGTGAGTGACACTCATAGGGTTATGACCAAACCCATTCTTGTCATGTTAATTTTGGTCTTCCTGGAACTGCCAGAGTGGTTACCTTCAACGTGTTGTGGTAGATTTTTCCCTGCAATCTCATAGATATATCTTTATCTTCGCATCCAATAAGAACCTTGCAACCAATCATAGGTGTTTGTTTGGGTGTTTGTGACTAAATCAAGGTTGATATGCCAGAACCCACAAGAACACTGAAGTTAAGCACCTCAGGCTGGAAAGAGTACTAGGATGTGCAAGCCTCTTGCTGTTACAACAATGAAAAAAGCACACCTCCTATAAAATGAGGCAGTATGTATACTGCATAGGGAAGAGGTTCTCAGCCATGCCAGCCAGCTTGAACTAGTGTCAAGGAATTTTTCTTTTGTTCCACCTTCATTTTGAGTAACTTTTGATCTTTCTGTGTCTGGATTTGAGGAGTCAGGCTATCCAGAAGTTTCTGTTCAACTCTGTATGTCTATAGTCATTTGTGAGCAATTGCTTGTTGCCAGGTTTGGATGCATTTCAGGCAGAAAAGGTGATGGAAACTCTACGAAAACTTGCACAGGAAGGTCACACTGTTGTCTGTTCCATTCATCAGCCACGTGGATCGATCTATTCCAAGTTTGATGACCTTGTTCTTCTGTCCAGTGGGGCACTTGTCTATGCTGGCCCAGCCCACGACCATGCTCTCATGCACTTTGCAGAACTGGGGTGATTAATCACCCTTCCTGACTCATTTGAGTTGACATAGAATGCAATATCACCTGCATCCAAGCCTAACAACTATGTTCTCTATGAAATAGAGAACAAATTGTGCTGTTTGTTTGCTCTCTATTTTTTTTGAAGTCTGAATTGGAATCATTCTGGCAATTAGCACAGTGTTTTTGCACTATTAGGCCTCAGAAGTCAGCAGTTTGAAGTTGTCTTCTCAGCAGCTATATTTCAATTATAATTGGCCTGACAGAATGTCTCTCTTTTCAGTTTACCTCCAAATTGGTTCAATTGTAGGAATATGTATACAGATTTCAACCTGAAAACTGGGTCTGTTTGCATGCATGTTCATAGGCACACATGCCCAGAGCACATGAATCCTGCGGAGTACTTTGCTGACCTGATTTCAGTCGACTACAGCTCCTCTGAGACTGAAGCAGTCACCAAAGAGAAGATTGCAGGTCTGGTGGATGCATTTGCTCAGAAGGGAGTAAAATTAAACCACTCATTTCTCTATGGTGCCAACAAAGCAGAAGACGAAATGAAAGTTGAGATCCAACCTCCACAGAGTGTTGCAATTCAAAGGGGGAGCTGGTGGCGACAGTTCCGGTTGCTACTACGGCGGGCATGGATGCAGGTATGGCTTTCATCTGCTGTAGAGAAAAGGATCAAATTCCTGTATTAGAAAGCAATTTCTCTCAACTGAGAATAACTAGTAGTTGAGAATTAGTAGTTATAGTAGTCATGGAAATGACAACAATTAGGATTACAATTAGCTTCATAGTCTAGCCAGGAAGCAGAAAATCCTGGAGTAGCTGAAAGTGTGCTCTATTTTGTCAATAGGGCCAGGTTTGATGGGCTGACCTTGTACACAGATATGACCTAGCATATGGAGAACTGAGGTCCTTCACACCACAAAGCAAGTTTACCAAGTACAACTGGTAGAAATTAAAAAGACATGAGCTTTAGGCATGGCAGTGTATGGGAATCCATAGGCCTGTGTAGCCTGGATGGTATTTTGATAGGGGTGGAGGTTTTTGTAGGTAACACGTGACAAGGTAACAAACAAAGTGCGAGGCAATATGGCACTGACATCAGCACTCATCTTTGGTTCAATCTTTTGGCGTATGGGACACTCCCAGACTTCAATTCAGGATCGAATGGGCCTATTACAGGTATTAGCAGGACTTCTTTCACTGCTATCTTACCCTGTATTAGAGTCCTTGTGCAGAGTTTTTGGGGGCATTCTACCTGTATCCTTCTCAAAACATCTTTCATCTGCTATGATGCATGACTTGGATTTGCAAATTTGGTCTGAAATTTAGACAAGGCATTACAGAAGCTGTTCTGTTGGAGATGCTCAAGGCAAAGGTATTTCTCAATCAGGGCAATCAGAAATTGGTTCAAAGTGTAGTCCAACTGAACTGGAGACTAAAACTGCCTGTGAACTCTTCAGAGAATGTGCTCATGGAGTCCACATTCAAGCTGATGAAACTTGAGTGGATTCATATTTACTGAGCAGCTTTCCATAACAGGAATTTCTAATTGGAAAACTTTGTTGTGGAGGTTTCAGGTGGCAGCTGTTAATACAGCAATGGCAGCACTCACAAAGACTGTGAATGTGTTTCCAACTGAAAGATTGATAGTCCAAAGGGAGCAGGCCAAAGGAAGTTATGCATTGACCCCATATTTGGTGGCCAAGCTAGTAGCAGAGGCTCCAGTTAGTGCTGCTTTTCCACTCATGTTTGGTGCCATTCTTTATCCAATGGCTCGCCTTCATCCCACTCTTGGAAGGTTCTATTTCTCCCCATCTTATGGAGTAGGAGCAGGGAATTCGAGGCTTGTAAGGAGATCATATTCATTTACAGGAATAATAATCTGCAGTTGATTGTCCTTACCAATGATGGTGAAATTGTCCTTACTATTGGTCCTATTTTGCTCACCTACTAGGAACCAAGAGGGTTGAAATTTGCAGAGATTAGAGTCAACTTCTAATTTCCCCAAAATCAGTAGGTATTCTAACCACTGTGCTAAACCATTTGGTTGCTCCCTCATGTGGAATGGAAAGTCAAGTTACAGAAAGCAGATAGCAAATATGAATATGCAAACGTAGTCATGCACCATTCTGACTGGTATCTCTATGAAAAGATACAGATGCCTTTCTGACTTGAAATTTGATCATTTTGTTTATTTTGGAGGGAGCAGGTTTAGTGCATTTTCAGGGATAGTGATGGTTGAGGCTTTTGCAGCATCAGCAATGGGATTGACTGTTGGGGCTATTGCACCCTCAACTGAGGCTGCTTTGGCCCTTGGTCCTTCATTGATGACAGTTTTCATTGTATTTGGGGGCTACTATGTAAACTCAGAAAACACTCCAACAATTTTCCGTTGGATTCCAGAAGTCTCTCTTATCCGCTGGTATGTTATTTCTCCATTGCATGAGAGAAATCTGAAGGAATAGGAAGAGAATGGAGGAAGTTCACTATAACTGGAAGTGCTCAAGGAAGCTTGACCATTGGTAATGTCAGACACCAGAATTGAGGTTTTTACTGAGTTCATGTGGTTTTGTTCTTTTTGGTGATAATGCCAGGGCATTCCAAGCTTTATCAGTCAATGAGTTCAAAGGGCTCAAATTTCAGGGCACAAACACATTTGATTTAAGTGATGGTGAGCAGGTGAGTATGTTCCAGGTCATTCCAGTACCACATCAGACATTTGTACTAAGTCATGTGTGCTCTTGTCCTGCTTGTTTCTTGGCACCATAATGAATTTGCTTTTCAAGGCAAGGAAAGACTGGTCCTTTTGGGTTTCTGGGATTCAATTAAACCAATCACATCAGTGGTCCACAGTGTGATCCTCCACTGAATGCTTCAACTTTCAGTGTGATCTTTCACAGAATACTTTCTCCCACATGCCTGTTGACTTTTCCTCTTGCATGTAAGTGCAATGTGGACAACCAAGATGGAATTGTTCTATCCATTAATGAAAGGATTTTCTGTCAGCGTATTTACCTTTCACATAACTGTTCACTTTGTTGGTGGTTCTTAAACATAGATTGTAAACGTGTTACTCAGTAGCTTATTGGCTTCTATCCCTTCAGAGATTGTGCTGTCAAGATATGCAGGAGATTCGACCTTGAGAATCAGGTTTCAATGTGCAGGTATATGTATGAGTATTGTATGAATCAACTGTTCTATCGTAATGTAAGCAATCCCTTCTTGGGATTAGTGGTGACACTTCAGCATTCTTGGAGTATAGGATGACCCTACTGTCCTATTGTCTTATTTATTTCAGTGTAGGTGGTTTAATGCTGTTGGTTTTGGTGGAGACATGGAATGCAGGTGTTGGAAAGGCTATCATTTGGAAAAAGCACTGTAAGGGGTGCAATTACACAAGAGGCTCGAATTGCACTTTTCTGGTACTGGCTAACATATGTTCTATTGAAGAGAAATAAACCGCGCTACCAAGCTCTTGAGTCCCCCACTGCTGCTGTGGACCCAGTAAATTGAAAGTCAATGAGTTGGAGACATTACCCTTGATTGCGGCTTTCAGTGACCTCTACATGGTGGGTGTAAGGTGGGAACCCTAAACCTTTGTCATGCCTTGAGCATACTAGTGGACTGACATGGGTAAGCATATCAAGTTGTAGAACCTTTGAGCAGCAATGAAGCGAAGCCAGCCAGCAGTATACACTGTCTGTCAGTTGTCCATGGAAAGTACAAACTTGAGTATGCTCAGGATTAGGAGATCTGAGCTCCATTTTCGCTAGAATTTCCAAGTTGCAACTTCAGAATCTCGTGTAACATTCTCTTTTTTTCTGTGTTTAGAAGTTAGGTTTGATTTTCAATGTGACTTAAAGCATCTTGTTGAAGGGCTATCATGTTGGGGTGTGTGGAGTGTGGACCTGTTGAGACCCAAAAACTGTCTTTGTACACAACCAATCCAGTTTGTGGATGGGTTCACAAAAGCCAGTAGTCTAGAAGAAGCAACAAGATACTTGAAGGGCACGATTTTAGCGTTCAACACATAGTCTGGTTCAAGGACCTTGGAGTTTTCTGGAAAGAGAATTGGAAAATGTAAAAAGGGATAGATGATTGGGATCTTTTGTATAATCAATTTACTGATTGATTTGAGAGTGTTTTGGAGTTGTATTTCAAACTTTGAGAAAATCAAATTGAAGGATATTTGTTATTTGAATCTAGTTTTGATTGAAAGCCTCTTCTCAGTACACTGTGTATACAGCAGGGTAAAGGGCACTTTGCTATTGTTCAAGTTGGGTTCCACAATATCAGAATGGTGTTGAAAAACAGAAAATTTTGAAAACATGGAGATCTGAAAAAACACCTTTCCATTCTTCTTTACTTGGGAATTGGCTAAACAGATTCCAATTTGAAACTTTCCTTCAAAGGATAACTTATGAAAACTAAGGTTGCTAGACCTAAACAAGCTCTAATGAATCATTGTGAGTAGAATTAGTACAACTCAATCTATGAGAAGCAATATGTAGCATGAATTGTGAAAATCAGATGATGTTTTTACGTACTTAGATAGCAGTTTGGGTATTAAAACCTAGAGTTTATGTTTGTCTTGTATATACATTTGAGTCAAAAATGCTGAGGAATGATGGAATTGCTTCACACGAAGACATGGTTGTAAAACACATGATACACAATAGGGCATTTGAAAAAAGACATACACGTTTGACAAACTGCATAACACTATAAAGGTTGCCTTTTTGTACTTGTTACATTAAAGACAATGGCTTGTTTAACATACTCCATTGTTGGAGTCTCAAGAAAAAACCCAGGACATAATCAAGCAAGCAAAATGAAATTTCCCAACTTCACACAAATCTGAAGCAGAAATCAGAGCATTCCAGCAGCAAGATCAATCCCTGATAGAAGGCCAAATCTCTCTGCTGATCTTTCTCTTTGATGAGCATCATCACCAAAATAAATAAATAAATAAATAAAATATCAGTGCACAGATTCCAAGTACAAGAAAAACCAACACGAATTGTTGCATGATTGCAGTCAATTAACAGCTTACCTGATTCTGATTGTGTGTCTTTGCAAATCTGCCTGTGTTTTTTTGTTGGTGGATGTGTGTTGTCCTCATGCTGCCAAAGTGATACAGATTTTATTTTTATTCTTTTGCAGAGTAAGTATTTTGGTCTTGAGTTGGGAATCGAGCTTTCTTTTCTTCTCCTACTTTGTGCACCACTTCTCCTTCCACTTCTTTGTAGTTGCTGTTTTTTCTCAGCTCTTGGGGTAATGGGTGCAGTGATGATGATGTGCTCGTTGAGGTAGCTAGTTTTTCTTGTTGTGGGTTTTGTCATTGTGTTCTCCTCATGCTCTGAAAGTGGTGCAGTTTTCCTTCATGTAGTGTTTAGGGTTTCTGAGCTGGATATTTCTTTTTTGTTGTGTTTTTTCAGAGCTTGGGTTATGGGTGCAATTTTGACAAAGATTTGCTGCAAGTAGTTCTGGTTATGAGTGCGTGTGTGTGTTTTTTTGGGCCAGTTTCTTGATTTGTTGTTGTTTTTTCCGGGTGTCTGGTTTCCTGGGTCATTTGTTATGGGGCTCAGATTCTGGTTGAAGTTTTTTGTAAGCAATCCACATATGAAACAGAGTGGAGTCTGAAGCTCATCATACCAGAGGGGATCATCATCAAAGCTGCAGATACAAACTGTGTAATTGGAAGAAGCAACATGAGTCTCTTTGGCATGGGCAGGTTTGAGTTTTGTACCAATGCATCTGTCCTACATTGCAAATTCCATATGCAAAAAACATGAGAAAACAAATTTTCTTCATCAATTTCTTTTGCACATACACTTAAGCTTTATGAACAACTAACTAGCTCTACTTCCTGACATAGATAGAGGGGGATGCTGCAATTCCATAGAGCTGTAGAAGAAACCTAACTCATACTTGGATTTGAGGTTGCAAATGCAAGAGTACTCAAGAGTTGTTAGGAGAAAGCAAATGTGGCTGCATTGAATTTGGTTCCAAATGCTAAAACCCATTAAGGCTCCAAGTAATGAACGACAAAGATCACACATGCCAGAGCCCTCCATAAGTTCCAATGCCTTTTTTCTTACACCCATCACGGCAGTTTGGTCTATATAGTCCATGACTGCCATGGATAGCCAAGTGAATGAATGTGGGATCAATGCACATTCTGACCCAAGAAAAGTACACCATCTGGGAGCAAGGTAAATGGGTTGTCTCTCAATCTTCCCCCCACCACTTTCCTCCATTGTGCACACTTGGTAGAGGCAATGCTCTTGTGACCAAGCTGATATCTCTTGTTTTGTGGGAACCATGTAGAGTCATGTAGTTGATATGTGTTGTCACTTTTTATTGGTTATGGATGCTAGCAACTAAAAGAAATCAGTTTTGGGCTATGCATATGTAAATAGAACTGGATCTGATTTGGAACCAGACTTGCCTAGGATTTCCTTTTAAAGAACCCAGAATTCGGGAATTTTGAAGTGTGAAAAAACCAAGTTTGCAACTGGACCAGAGGTTCTAGCAAACCAAAAAAAATTCCTTGAACTAGAATTAGAGGTTATTTTAAAAAGGTTGGAACTAATACCAAGCTATTGCTTATTCTCAACTCCTCCAGGTAAATATTGAGACTGGCAAAATAGAGATAAAGAAAGGTCATTATGTCGACCTTCTGTCAGCAGTGGGGTTCGAACCCACGCCCCCTTACGAAGACCAGAACTTGAGTCTGGCGCCTTAGACCACTCGGCCATGCTGACGAGTTATGGCAGAGAATTTTTTAATATCTATTTGAATAGTAGAAACAGTGCTGTTACTTTTCCAAACTCCTGCACACAGGAAACAGAGAATTCTTAAAAGTTATCCTCAAAATCACCCCTTTTTAGGCCTGCCTTTTCCAGCCCTTTTTTTTACAATTTCTGGCAATATACAGCCAAATATTATAGGATTAAAAGTTAAAAGTGCTAAAATTAAGTGTTTTTCTAGATTTTCAATATTTAGCCAATTTTTTTGATCAATTGCCATTTTAGGGTGTTACATGAACAATCATCCCTTGTTCATAAAATGTTCACATCAGCTGAACCCAAATAACTTCACAATTTTTTTTTATTGGGAGGTGAATCATATACTATATACAGTAGAAGGCCACCTGCAACACCCATCTGTCGAATAATTAATTAAATTTGAAGATTCCATGTCCAAAAATAGAATATTTCAATAGATTCTTTATTTTCCTTCACAAAATTTTGTTCTTTGAAAAAAGTATAATATGAAAATTTCTACATTTCTATAAATAATTTATTTGTGTTAAAGTTGCCAAGGTATTATTACAATATTTAAAAAAAATTGACCCATGTGGCTCTTTTGCCTTGGTATATGGATCAATACATTTTACATTACTTAGAATATAATTTTGAGGTGAGGAAATCAAATCCTTTTGCATGATATCAAATGCAAGGAGACAAAACTCGAGCCGTTATATGTGGTTAACTTGGTAATTAAGTTTTTCCTTTAACTTTTCCTATTACTTGTTCTTGCCTAGTATGGTGGAGAAGATGATATCTAAGGTCAACTTAAAAACATCATGTCTTAACATGTGGTTTGATATCTCCTGATTGTTGGTTTTGCCATGTAAGTGATTTTGCAAATGATACTATGGTGTTTCACCAAACTCGGATACACTCATAAAATGTTCACAAATTACTTATACAAGAACCAATCAAAATCAAGTTTATTTATTTGTGCAATGTTAGAATGTCAACTCTTTATACAACATTGAATATATATAGTTAAGACAAATGAATGTAGAATGATACTCCTTTGAGAGCTAAGATTGTTATTTAAAAAGTTTTAACATAACCCTGATAAAAAGTAGAAAAGTAAGAGCCCCATATCAGATTTGAGGGGGTGTCCTTTTGATTCAAATTTCTTCTTGAAGTAATGCTAGTTAATTAATGCTCGTCAAGTGCACATGATCATCAATTTTTGGACAAAAATCAAACAAGGAAATTGGTCTCCTACAAATGTTTATCATATCTAACTATATTTGTCACTAATTGAAACTTTGCTTTGTGTTTTACTAAACAAAACTTTGTGGTTAGTTAAATCTTAGCTAGTTACTAAGTTTGAAATTTCAAACTAATTACAGATGAACTCACCTTCACATATTGAGTAAACAACACTAGAAGATAATATACATTGAGGAAGGCATGTGAAATTTGGTACTTTTAAATGGCACACAAGATTGACAAATGATGCATTTCATGGTTATTATCTTGCTTCACATGTCAAATTGTGACCTAATATATTATGCAATGGGAAAATAGAAGCTCCTCACATGCTTGGTAAGTTGCACTTAGCAAGTGTAAGATAGCCAAATGGGTGGCACATGCATCATAATGGGTAGCTAGGACCCCATTCCATTACATTATTAACATCTTTAGTGAATGGACAAGACACACCTATGAAATAGTTATGCAGACCAATGTTGGGCAATTCTTTGTTTTTTTTGAGAACCGTTGAGATTGGATTTAAAAAGATTTTATGACATTCGCTTCAATTTTTTTTCTAATTTTTTTTTTTTTTTTTCATTAAATTAAAAATATTATTAAAAATTTTATAATAATATTTTCTTATAACTTTTAATCAACTATTTTATAAATATTATACTAAATTTTTTTTTTTAAGTTTATTTTTTATTATAGTTATTAACA
>Ga0116229_10001476_pt1 | contig 36970 bp, 28 predicted proteins | sample S1TSphgellanicum_3_FD_87313 | JGI IMG/M metagenome (GOLD analysis project Ga0116229, IMG submission 87313) | Host-associated microbial communities from peat moss isolated from Minnesota, USA - S1T2_Fc - Sphagnum magellanicum MG | ecosystem: Host-associated > Plants > Peat moss > Unclassified...
GCGAGCTTGCAGAAGTTTTGCAGTCGACATGGCCAGCAAGCTGCTGCTCACGAGTAGAAGCAGCCGGAACATGCAGCTGACCTCCAATTATTTGTTTCAGTGTTTCTTTATCTCTTATGCTTCACTGCTAATTGCATCAGGTATGATATAGAAGACTCTTGTCTCACAATTGATCATGAGATTAGTTCATGAACAGCTCAATTATATATGTCCACATGATGCTGCCACATGCAGGATTTTGTAAGTCTAGAAGATGTAAACTGCATATTCAAGCGGCTGCACCCTGCAAAGAAATTGACCTTAATTTTTCTTGAACATCGGCCCTTGATCAATTCCACAAATTCAAGATCACATATGCAACTCATGAATGGACTCGATCGTATAACATCTCAGATGGTCTCATTCCGACTTGGGGCCATCTTCTCTTTCAAATCATGAAAGTTCTTACTAGGTTACTGTTTCTTTTCAGATCAGAGGACTGATCATAGATCTGCCTTGTGTATATGAATCACGCTCGCCTGTGTATATGATCAGTAGTTGATGCTAGAATATTGAATAACTAGTGTATATTGAACGAATCTTGTCATGAATTCCAGCAGGCTCTGTGGATATTCTAGTGCAGTACTTCCCAGAAGATGTAATGGTTTTGTTTCTTCATGAGATCAGCTGTAGGAAGAATTAACCTTGAATCAACGGCAAATCTAAAACTCAGATTGTACAAATGAAATGAAACGTGTTGAAACTTATATACGTCACAGCTCGATCGAGTCCCATCTATATTCTGCTCCAGTTGCACATGGAAATTCTGATTGCAATTCTGTGTAGTTATGATGAATTGAAGAACTTAGTAGATCTGACATGTTTGATACGATATCAAAGGGATTTAACAAAACTCTGGTACTAGTGAGCTCGCGCTTGTTTTCAATCACAGTCTTCTGAGTTTTGATCTCTTACTCTAGCTTAGCCTGGATTGAAATTCTTGTTCGAATGTTTGCAGCATATGCACAGGCCGCAGGTGTTGGTCAAGAACTGTTCTTCGTATTTGGAGATTCGTATGCAGACACAGGAAACATACCGAGAACTGGACCATTTTCAGGTGCCGACTGGTTGTATCCCTATGGCATTACATGGCCTGGTTACCCTGATGGTCGCTTTTGTGATGGAAAACTTGAAACTGATTGGTTGGGTAAGAACGCAGAACTCTCATATCTAGTCCTTCCTTTGCTTTGGGGATGATCAAATTTGAATCTTCCCATGTTTACTGTACAAGCAGATCATTTGACTCAAGGATTCAAAGCCCAATCATTCACAGCTCACCCAATTAGGAGCTCTTGGATGATTGTCCAAGAATAGGTGTGTTGAACAACGTGTTTTTGAGGACCTGTTTTGTTGTTGTTGTTGTTGTTGTTGTTGTTGCAGCCGAGTTGCTAGGCATTCCGACTCCTCCGGCATATCTGACCTTAACAGATCAATCAACAGCAAACGGAGTGAACTTCGCAACTGCAGGCAGTGGTGTGACTTTTGCCTATGGAGAAAATCCATTGGGTGGTCAAGTTGACAATCTCGAGCTCTTCCTCCGCACAGATCCTTACTCCAAGAAAGCTCTGGCAAACTCGGTAACTCTTGTCTCGGTGAATGGCAATGACTACACTGCCTTCAACGGCAACACTTCCAGCGCCTCCACAGTATGTTGCAATACATATAAGAAGTACAAGTGCTGAGAAGCAGCTGCAGCACTAGAATCTTCATTATCTTTTGAACATTTCTTTTCTTGAATTCTGTCTTGAACAGTGTAATTTGTTGTGTTTGTTGTGCAGGACGCGGTGGTGTACATAGAGAGAGTGGTGGCAGGAATCGCTTACAATTTACAGAGATTGTATGATTTTGGTCTCCGAGATGTGATGGTATCGAACCTACTCCCCGCAAGCTGTGTTCCCTTCTACACGCAGCAATATAACTACACCAAATGTGACACTGCCATAGACAGTTTGAATCAATTTCATAACCAACTTCTGTTGGGTGCCGTTGAGGAGATCAACGCTGGAAATCCTGGTGCTCGCTTCATCATCTTGGATGCGTTTGCTGCATTTAGTCAACTTTTTGAACAAGCAAGCGCTGTTGGTATGTACAAAAATATGCGATGTTCACAGTTCCTCCCCACGGGGCAGCAAAAGTTTGTCCAGACTCTGTAGCTAATTGCAGCAGGTTCATGTCAGGACTTTGTGAGAAAGTAGCATGATCTTGAGTAGAATATGAGTGTCTGCAGCTTTTCTACAACACAAATTACACAATGGAAACACCTGATCTAGAACCAGGAATTGTTGGGCACCCCTTACAAATCAGGCTATAAAGAACATCAAGCCAAACAGGTGACACTGATCAGCTAGCACTACTCCAATTAGCCCCCATTTGCAATTGGTTGGTGTAACTGTCACACAGTTGCAAGCAACAAATTACAACTGCTTCACGTATCTTTTGCAACTCCAAATCAAAAAAGTCGTTCACAGCAAGTTGCAACAAGGACTAGTTGCACCAACCATACATCAACTTAGTTGTAATCCCATTTTCAATTGGTGTAGTAGATTTGTCGATTATGTAAAGCTATAGCCCAACTCATCAACCACTTCATCAATCACTAACATGCAATTAGTATAATGGATTTGAACTGCAGGTTTTACAGAGGGGCTGGTTCCTTGTTGCCTAGGATTGGGCAACAACAGTTGCGCAGATACAGATCCAGCTACAGGAAAGCCTCTCTACACACTGTGCCAGGATAGAGGAAACGCAGTGTTTTGGGATAACGAACATCCAACCATGGCGGCTTGGCATTACATCATCAACTTGTTTGCTACAACCGCCGGATTCATATTGCTAGCAGATGCACCTACTCTCCTTGATTGGTTCAGAAACAATGCTGCTATCCAAGCTGTGCCTGTTGCCCCACCCATTCCTCAGCCTGGTGCGTCTTATATGATCAACAATGTTAATAGCACAAAAATATATATGAAGATTTATGAAGACCTGCAGCTGCGTCCAAGTCATGAGAGATCTATAGCATGTCAGGATGGGGAAGCTCATGAGCATTGTCCATTTAGAGATTGTCATGTGATCAAGCATTGATTCTTTGATTTGTCAACATGTGTCTAGATCCGTCTTTGGCGGCTGGAGAAGAGGAGCAAGCCTTCAATGAGATTCTTTCCAATGTCAACTATTCAGAAACTCTTGCTCTTCTCCAGTCAGTGGATGTGGCAGCTCTTCTAGGCAAGAGTCCAGCAGAAAAGATCACAGTTTTCCTTCCCAATAATCAAGCTTACCTGAATGCATATTACACGGCAATTGACACGATTTTCTCAAACAACCTGGTTAACAATGTGGCATTCTACCATATTGTCCTCGGCTCCGTTCTTGACTACAACACCCTTCTATCCTCCCATCCTTCAAATTTGACCACTGCAATCGGCTTGCAACTGCCAGTCACATTTCAACCAAGTCTAGGAATATTTGTGGGTCAGGCATCAACTGCTGCACAGATTGAACCTTCTGCTGCACTTATTGTACAACCAAATCTGTACATCGTGCCAGGAGAAGTTGTGGTACATGGTATTAACAATATTCTTTTTCCTCCTGGCATCATATACTAGTCTAAAGCAACTTGTCTCTAGGCTCTAACTCGATGAGAATTAATTCAATGATCTCACCTGATCAGCTGCTTCAATAATCCAAAACCCATGTGAGAATTGATCAATTCATTCCTCAACATTCAAGAGCAAACCTTCTCCAGGTTTTGTAAAGCTCACCTTGGACATGCAATAGCATTCACCTTGCAGAAGATTGTTGGCTCAGTAAACCCGAATGAGACATGCCAGAGGATCTTCAATCTTCTCTCACCTAGTCCTTCACTTCACCCTTCACTTCACCCATTTTGTGGGAATATGTTCAAACATGAGACCTCACAAATCCACCAACTGAGATCATTTCAAAGCTTCAAGATCAGTCTAAAATTTCCATGCTACAGGAAACATTTCATGGATCTAAAATCTGATTAGTGGAAATGATCTTCCCCACCAAAATTTTGTTCCCCAACAAGATCAAGATCAAGGTATTACTGATCTTGATTTTTTCAATGATCTTCCCCAACAAAATTTGTGCACAATAGCACATGATGGAGCCCAGATTGCAGAGAATTCATAGTTCAACATTTTGAGCTTGCACCTGGTTGAAATTTGGTTTTGTACCCACTATAGATTAAAGTAAGATACTCTTTATTCCTTTGGAGATAAAATTTATGAGCATTTCGAAAACGAAGTAAGCCTCCAAAAAAATGATGAAAACATTTATACAATAAACAAGATATTTTTAAAAATAATGAAAGATGTTAATTTCATTTATAAATAAGTTATTTTCATCAATTGCGAAAACTGATCAAAACCAGATCATTGAAAAAATAAATAAACCGCCGATCATATCCACATTTTCTTTTATTTCAATCAGTTATTCTTAATGAAAGGTTTTTAAGTTAAAATGAACATTATATTAACATTTTAAGCATGATAATGAACTTTTGATGAATTAAAATGACCATTTTTTCCTTAAAATTGAAGCAAAATTGGGAAACAAATACTTACCAAAAAACAAACACAGTTGATTTATTCATGTTTGAAGTTTAGAAATCCAATTTAACTATTATATATGCTGTTAAAATTAGCAAATCAGAACAAATACAAAAGATAAATTTCCATATTTTTTAGAGCTGATGAAAATAATTCCTTCATGGCACATTTTCAAAATATTACATTAATTTGAATAAAAACAAGATAATTGAAGTTAATCACACTGAACATTAAACCTTAACTCAAAAATAAACACAAGAAACCATCAAAAAGCAAGTGAAAATATACATAGTAAAAACTTCATTGAGAACACATAATAGTTAAACCTGAAATAAAACCACCCAAAAAAAAAACACCCCCACAAAAAAATAATGAAAAATCAACAAAAATCTACACCAAAAACATAAAACAATCTTTTTTACACCATGTAAAACATGAATGATAATAAATAATCAAGACCAACATCTCCCTATCATCAAATCTTGCATCACACTTGCAATTTCTTCCTTTTGATCTATAATTCTTAAAAAGAATTAATTACTAAATAATTGTCACATACTATATCAATATTAAACAAAACAAGCAATGTTTACATTTATGGAAAAAACACACAACAACATTCATAAGAACAAAACCAATTAATAGCCTTCAAACAGCAAACACTAAAACCAATAAAAAGCAATTTGAAACCAAGAACTTTTCCCTCTTAATTCCTATCTTTAAATTGTGAAAATCCATGACTTCACACTAATAACACAAAAATAATCATAGCTCAACACCCAAAAAAACAACATAACATAAACACAAATCCAAATCACAACACAACATAAATACAAATAACATGTTACATAACACAATATAAACAGAAACAAAATACAACAAAACACATTCCACAACACAACCAGCACAACACAATTCAGAACCTATGACAACACATAACACCAACAAGATTGAACACAAACTTTTAACACAAATTTTCCAAAAGTCAATGATCTATGTGTACTTTTCCATAAAATGACACATGTTACAACAAGCATTACAAATTATGTACACATGTGAAAGATCTCAAATCAATTATAAGTACCTTTCAAACCTATGACTCATCTATGACAAAAGATCTCAAAAAATCTCATATATGTTGTATATATCTTTTACCTTCTGAACTATAGCACTTCAAGAAAATTGTTCACTTTCCACCTTGTATCATTCAGCATCTTGCATGTCTTCATGTCACCTGGTTTTAAAGCCTTCCTAACTTGAATGTTATTATTACAGATTGGAGGAACACCAAGATTTTAAAGTAACATTGGAGTTCAGGCATTTATTATGGCAATGTACCTAGATTATCAATACACTTTTTTCTTGATGTAGTTGGTGGTTTTGGTTTTAGTTTTGATATCCCTGCCTAAACACACTCCATAGGCCAACTGGGACCCCGGCCTGGACTATGGCCGCAACATAAAAACCCAAAAACTTTAAGTATCATCAAATGGCTACCTACCAGAACTCTTTTAAGTAATTAAGACTGGAATAGTATCAGAAATGGGGTTAGGTGATCTATTAGAAACCTCTTATTTTTCCAACCACCCTTTCAAGGTGCCTTCCTAGCCAACCCTGGCCATTTTCCAACAGTCATTGCTCCCACATTGTCACTCTTACATTGCAGAGGCTAGAAACCAGGCTACCTTCAAAATTAGGAAAAAAAAAACTACTGGGTAGTATTGTTCTCCTCATAATGTATACTCATACCAAAAATATATACAATTTTCAAAAAAATTCAAATGCCAATATCATTCCAATATTAAAATTTCTTTGGGACTTTTACACCATTACCATAGTGGTATGTGAGAAACTATATACTTACCCAACACTGGTTGAGACCTATCTTTCTTCTTCAATTCACTGACAAACTATTCTTTGAACATGCATGATCCCAATGTATTGTATAAATGGTGGACTTATGCATTGAATCATGGAGTTAGTATTTACCACCCAAGTCTGTTAGGGGATCAGGAGAAGAGAGAAAGTAGCACCTTGAGGAAGTCAAGATGCTGTCATCACCTTCTACAGAGAGTGGCTCCAAATCCTGTCGAAAGCTAGTTATGATTTCCCTCAACTTCCACTGTCATTTCAGAGGTCCCAGAAACAAAGAATCCTGCACTGTGTCACTTCACAGTTTCCACAAAATTAGACTATCCAAGCTTGCAATCGAAGATGTAGTGCCACATTTCATTTGCTCCTTCCAATAATTCAACAACTCAATCAGGGTTGTTTGATTCAAAAGAAGGTGGATAAATTGGATGCATGGACAATCTATAACTCCAAAAGAAAGCTGAGGAATTGCTACTGCAAGAAGTTCCTATTGAGAAAAAGCAAACACAAAGCTTTTTCTTACACCAAAGTGTCTCCTTCAACAGAAATAAACCACAAAGACAAAGGACCAAGGATTACCTGGAAGCGGCAAAAGGCCCTTCAAGCTTGTGCAGAATAACTTCATACTTCATTACAGATTACTTGAGGACCCAACTACACAAGGGAGTCAGCTGTTGCAGATGATCAAAACTAATGTCTATCCCATGCCTCTGCACATTCTGTCCCTTTGTGACTCTCTAAAAACAGTTAACATCTATTTGCCTACACCACAACCATCAGAGTTGAGGAAAACAGTGTGCAGAAAAGCAGTGAAGCACATCACAGGGATGGAAGATCAAGGAAGAGAAAACAAACTCAATCTCTAGAGATAGGAGAACCTGTACACACATTTCCATCTAAGCATTTGGATCCCTAAAACTGCTGGATTCCAGCAATCAGTACTGAAAAAGAATTGAGAGCTAATTCCTTTCTTCATGGTCTGAAGGTGTCCTGAACAATGAAAAGCCTATTTATTGACATCAGAAAAAGGGCATCTGCATCCTTATCAAGCAATTTTCTCTGCTGCCATAAAGCTCTCTACAAAAGACAGAGCAAAAGGTGTCTTGATGGAATTTTTAAATAGCCAAAGCTTTCAACTGTTGGGGGTTGAAAAAGTCCCAAGGTTTATAATGCATTAGAAATCAGACCCACAAGTGTCAATTTCGCTGAAACCGATTGAGTCTGTCACAATAAGGAGTTTCAGAGGTCTGTCCCCACCGTCGTAGCCCCATCTCCATCCGACAGTTATGCACAAGAATGTCTAGGTACTCTTTCTCAATCTGCGACTCGACTTGTCTTCGTACATAGCTTCCATGTGGATACTCCTGCTCAAAGTCTGGTGACTTCACATAAAAGCTTACACCATGCTCACTTGTCTTTTGTAGAATCTGGTATGGTGCAACTGATTCCAGATTGTAGACTGGTTGTTGTGAAAATGGGAAGAAACTGAAAATGAACAAGGCAAGTATTGGCAGGAGCTGTAGCAAACCAAGAAGGTTGCTAGAATGGCCTTCCTGACCCCTTCCAGCTGTAGCTCTTTGCCTTGGCATCTGTGCCCGCACAAACTGCGCTCTCCTGAAGGGACCATTAGGTTGCTGCATGCCAAAAAAGAAGCTGTTGAAGATGTCATTAGGATCAAACATGTCCTCGTAGTACACATTGCCATGCCTTCCATGATGGTGATGCTGCTGCTGCCGCATCTGCTGAGAGGTTTCCCTCTCTTCAGGTCCATAGCGATCATAATCTTCCCTGAGCTCAACATTGTTGAGAACTTGGAAAGCTTTTGAAACTGCTTTAAAGGCCTCCTCTGCACCTGGAGCTTTATTCTTGTCAGGATGGACCTTCAAGGAAAGCTTCCTGTATGCCTTGCGGACATCATCCTCTGTGCACCCTTTCTCCAGCCCTAGAATCTGATAGAAATCTTTGGTTTTGTTGATCTTTCTCACAATCTCTCTGTGCTCCACCGACACCTCGGCTGTTGAAGCACTGGAGTTGCGATAGCCATTTTGGTGCTTCCCATTCATGAATACATTCTGTTGTCTTTGCCCTCCTGATCTTTGGCCAGATTCCTCCCCGCCCACTGCCACATCTGTTTCCATGTCGTCGGCTCCCTGCTGCCCATTCTCTTCATGCAAGCTTGAGATCAGTGCATCCACCTGAGGACTGGGATACAAGCGCTTCGCAATTGAGAGGAACCTAAGAGCACGTTGCTTATCCCCTGCCTCTATTGCTGCCTTCCCGATCCGCATGCATTTTGCTGCCTCATCCTTATTGCTATCCATAATTCAAGCTTCTCTCACTCCTCCTGGCACTTTTATCCAGGCCTAGAGTCTCAGCCTCTAAGAAATCACATGAAACATCCCCACACTTTCTCGAATTTCAGTCCTCATCCGATCCGAGCAACCGGTCTACAGCGGCCAGAACCCTGAACCAAAAACAACCCCAAAAACCAAAAAAAAAAACGAAACGATGACTGAAGCTCTTAGAGCCTAACAACGTCATGCTCGCTCTCACATCGCACCAAAAGAGAGGGAGGAGGGGAGATCCGGAGGCAAAAACATCGCAGTGGTATCAACGAAGAGAGCAAAAGACAGCATGCCTGTACTCAGAACTGACGACAAAAGGTCCAGCGATTTATTCCAAATTCCACATCACAAAGACACAAAGGGAGGAGAAGAATAAGAGTCCTACATCCAGGCCGAGGATCTTCGATGGATCTCCGATGCTAAAGACATGCACGCCCACGCGGAATGAAGCGGACAACGAGGGGGCAGCGCGCACAAGGGCCAGCCAGGGTTTCAGCTCTCGTCAAACAGAGAGAGACGACACCCTAGTAGGGTAATTGCATTCCCGTTGTCTGTCTCTATTGCGACCCAAGAGCCCCTGGAGGGGACGTCAAGGTTCGTTCTTGATTGGTTTTCTCTTGCGTTGTGGGGCCGCCGCCCAAATGCATTCTAAAAGTAGCACAGAGAATCGCGACCCCAAAAAATCCTTTTACAACGACTGATTTGAAGCACCAAATGTTGCTCCAGTTAGGGTCTCTCTGTGATCACAACAGCCTAATGGGAAGCCGCCATTGATATAGGGCCTTGTTTCTTTGCTGCAGGGATAGTCCCTTTTCCATTGGAGAGCTGCAACTGCGTTGAAAGCATGTCCTTGGAACTTTGGGAACACATGCTCTCATGAAAAAGACGCGTCTGACTGCAGCTGGCGTGGCTCGTTGCTTTTTGTGCCATGATTCTTTTTTCCCTCTAGAATTTTGCACGTAATGTGTGCATCAGGTATGCCACGAAACCAGCGAATTTTGCACTCACAAAAGGATTTTGTTGCTGTGTTTCATGCAATTTGTTTGTTGTCGTTTGGAATTCTCCCAGTCGGGCAGAGTTGAGGACCAGAATTGACGACTTGTCAGAAGCAGAAGAATATGTAGTATTTGTTTCTGTGTGTGTTCAGGTCAGATGTGCTCTTGCAATTCTTCTGTTTCTCTACAGCTAAAAAGCTTTAGGTGCAGTTTGTTTAGCCTCAAAAACAGAAGCATGATGCAAAACTTTTGAAATCTATCCAATTTCATCTCTCACTTATATATAACAAGCAGCTCGCTGAATGGCTCTGCCCCTTATAGCAAGTTCAAACCAGCAAAATTGTTAAAATAGGAAATGTTCATGAAATTTTCAAAAAATGAACTCCAAATTCACACTAACACTTGGTGAACATTCCTCAATGTGGCACCAAATGAAAACTAGATCATTCTGTAGTCTCTCCTTGACAAGAAGAGCCGACAAAATTTTCAGGTTATTTGTTGTTCCAATTGGTCTGTACTCAAAATGAAAAAGAAGGTGGGAAACTTGTCCTCCCTCTGAACACAAAGGCTACTTTGACATTTCAATTCAAGTGGAGGAGAGTTTGGGCATGCCATGTTTTGTTAGAAATGGATAAGACAGAAAGGACAGAAGGACTGTGTCTCTCTTGATGGCTGATTGAACTCGAAGGTGTTCGCTAGAAGATCAAGTAGATAGGGTCAAAACTTGAATTCTGTAGCTGCCCGATGCAATACAGTGGTCACCAATGCAAAAAACTCAGGCTCTTTTGCAGCAACTTCTTCTAATGTCGTTGCCTCGTGCTCCTCTGCCTGGTACCCACAACTTTCCATTGGTCAGAATAAACATGGTGCTGGAAAGCAGCCAACATGGTGAGAGGAAAAAACTCAAACATAGGATCTTTAAGTCCCCTTCCTTGTACTGTCTGTCTGCATGTACAAAGCCTATTGAAGACAGGAGTAGTTCTGACCAATACTACCCACCTCATCAAATGTAAGCAGTACCAGGTTGTCAACAGAAGGTGGTCGAGAATGATCCCATCTGTAGCTCATTTAAAACCGCTCCCAGAGTCGATAGGTTTAGGGTTTAGAGGCACTCTGATGTATCAAACCAATTTTATTGCATAATTTTAAACTTCTGAGTGTGACTAACATGTACACGACACATGCTGCTATTACATAATTTACAAATTCTGAGCATGACAAAACATGCATCCTCTACAGATATTCTGGACAAGACCAGTGTCTTCAATCACAACAATATTCAGCTAGTATATGTATGCTAAAGACTGCAGGATGTGCATCTGAACATCATTCCTGAAATTGGTGCTGCTTTGTCTAGTGATGAAAGATGATCGACACAGACATACCTTGTAATAGTCAATTGATTCACAGAGCGCCACATCCCACGACCCACATTAGATGAATCTTGATTGCGAGCACTGCGCCCCCGCCAAAGCTCTCGTACTACATAAGAAATCTCCTCTTTGTCAACCTTCAGAGGACGTGCAAAATGTCAATGTCCCACAAGCTTTATGAATGTTGCACTATGTCCTTCAACTACAAAATGGTCCAGCATCAGATGTAAAGGACAAGATAGGTATTGGAAGAAAAAAACTGGGATACATTGTTTATGGTAAAACTTAATGAGCACCTCAACTTGAGCAGCAGTTCCATACAGAAGCTCCTCCCGCTCGATAAGCCGATGATGCAATACCCCATAGTGCTCCACATCCAAATTTACCACAGGCTCCATTGGAACAGGCATGCCTGCAATGTGGGTCACAACATATGAGGCCATCACCTGGCCAAATATGGCTGGGATGGTCCCCAATACTGGAATGATTCGTACCCTAAACCCAGGAACAACCTGAGTTCACACAGCTCCAGCCAGATCTTTCAGAACTCTGTCCCATAGGCAATTGTCAGCACCAACCCTTTGCCACAATGTGAAGTGGCCCCACAGCAATGACCAACATACTGAAGGATGGCATCTAAATTTACTTGAAGGATCTCTAATTGGCAGCTGATTACTTATAGTAAGCATATGTGTCAACTATGAGGCAATGACAACTGTGTGATGCCTTGACTAGAGATGCCAGTCATTGTGACTTGGGAATGTAGCAAGACCTGGTAGTCTAAGGGATTCGCATCCTGCCCATCAGGTCCCTTAAAGGGGAGTAGCTTTGCCTTAGGTCGCTCTGTGGAGAAAACAACTGGGATCCCACCCAAAATTCCATGCTCCCTCCTCAATCGATGCCTTACCTGACATAATGCAGCAATGGGTCAGTCCTGCTCTATGGTGCTAAAGCTACCACTTTGCCACCCCTGCAAGGTAAACTCCAAAGTTCATGTTGTCAATGGTAAATCACAAAGCATAGCTAACCCTCCAGGATTATGAAAAATGAAGGGAAAGCAATAACAAAGCTCACAGATCGAGACAGAGGATCATTGGATGACTCTTTTAAGTCTGCAACACGAATGCGAGTAGGATCAGCCCTTGCACCTGCCCCTGTTGCAGACAAGACCTTCAAGCCTTTCTGCACACATGCAGCAAGTAGAGATACCTGCAAATGCATTCCATCTTAGCATCAGCAGTGAGACAACAGAATTAGCTTCTACTCCTGCTATTCACTGCAAAAAATTCTAGATGAATGTACACACCTTGGTGTCAATGTTGTCTATGCAATCAAGAACAAAGTCAGGAGAGCCTGCAAGGAGCTCATCTTGAGAAGAGGCTTCAAACATTTCCACCCGTGCATCAACCTCGCACTCAGGGAATATGTGTGCAAAGTGTGTCTTCAAACACACAGCTTTGGAGCTTCCTACATCTGCCCTTGTTGCCACAGCATGCCTATTCAACGAAGAGAGTGACACCTGGTTTGCACTGCCAGTGACTGTTAATGTGGCTCGTGTGATTTGTGGCAGTAGAACATCATTACAGAAAAGAAGCCATGTCAGAACTGGTCACACTGCAAAAAATTAGGACAGAAACATTCCAGACCATCAGACCTGGTCAAAGTCCACCAATCGCAACTTGCCAACCCCACTACGCAAGAGCATGGCCGCCGCATGACTCCCAACTCCCCCAAGCCCCACAACCACCACAAAGGATCGGTGTACCTTCAGCAGTCCATCTTCTCCAAAAAACTGTAAGTTCCTGCATAGGAGCACCATCTGTCACCCATTGCTTCAATTTCTGCAACCTAATGTTCCTCAGCATGCTTTAAAGTCTACTGACAAAACCTTCAGGACAACAGACAGTGAGAGAGAGTAATTCAGCTGACTTCCTACTCCTTCATACCTTGTGAACTGCTCATTGATAATTTCATCATGTAGAAAGTCTTCACTAGCAAGTAATCTTGTTGAGTGAAACTGTAGTGAAGATGTTTCTAGTGACTTGGCAACACTCCTCCCTCCTGCATAAATGGTACATGAATTTCAGTAACCAGTGTACATCTACTGTGCTTTTCCACAGGCATCTGCATCAGGGTTGTAAGGTTTAGGGTTAGGGTTTAGGACACTAGGCCAATTTTTCCACATTTGGCAGGCTCAACTTTAAAAAAATCTTGCCATCTTCTCCTGCAGCAGCATGATACAAAAATCACATCGTCAAAGGAATTCAAGCTGCACCATTTTTCGCATCAATTGAGAACCTTACTTACCACTTCCAGAGCTGTGGGCATCAGTGGCCTCAGCTGACAAAGCGTCATGGGCTGCAGAATCTGCTGCAAATTGTTGCTTCAGCTGGACTATTCTTCCTGACCTGCTCAACGTCAACTGAACACGTTCACACACAATGTGGCTACAACCAGAGACTAATCAACTTCCACACTTCTAAGAACACTCAACATTCTTCCACAACACCGTACAGTATACAGTTTCAACAATACAAAGAAATGAAATGTTGCATGATTAGGGTTTTAAAATCCTTGTAGCGACATGTCCCCAGATAGAGAAGCTGATACACAAATGGATCCGAACACATGGAACTGCAGTTAAAAGGGAATCAAAAAGAAGAGGTGATGTTGTGTTGTGAGGGTAGAGAGCAAGACATGTACTGACCTATAGTTGCGACGAAGGGTGAGCAGGGACAAGGTGAGGCAGGAACCCAACACGGCGCCTACACCCAGCAGCAGTAGGGACGTGGAGGAGGAGAGAGGTGAGGGCATGATGCAGCAACATTCACTCACTCACTCACTCACTCATTCACTCTCGTTCGGTCGCTCCCTCCCTCCCTCTCTCCTTCTCTCCCTCCCTCCCTTCCAGAGCTCTCACCATAGGGTTTAGGGTTTAGGCAAGTCGCTCAGTCGCTGCAGGAAAGACATGCATAGTGCACACAAACGAAAGAAAGCTCCTAGACACAAATTTGTGGCTTTTAAACGCTTAAACCCTAGGGGCTTTGTGACACAAATGTGGCTTTTAAACGCTTCAAGCTTCAACCCTAGGGGGCTTAATAAAATATTTTATGATTTCATAACAGACCCCAAAAAAACCCATTTAATTCATGTGTGCCATAAAATATTTTTTAAATAACTTTATTTAGTTTTAGGGTTTACTAAAAGGGCAACATGGTTTAGGTCAAGGCTTGGTCTATGTAACATGTAGCATGGCCTAGGTTTAAGCCTAGGTGCAATGAAGCATATGTAGTTTAAGCATAGGAGTCACCTAGTTTAGGTTTAAATCTATGCATAAGTGCTATGTGACATATGTGGTCTAAACATACCTCTCACATGGCTTAGGTGGTCTAAGCCTAGTTACCACTTTGCTTAGTCTTAGGTCTAGATTAGGTTTCACGAAGGTTATGTTAATTAATATGCTAAATTAATTAGTAGGTAGTAAGTTGGTTTAATATTTAATAGATTAAATTAAATAAATAGTAATTAAGTAAATAGGTACTTAGATAGTTGTTAGTAGATAGTAAGAAGTCGTTGTGATTAAGTTGTAACTTGGTTGCAATTGAAATGTTTATTTCATTTTATTTTTAAATTTTAAATTTACAAATTATATAAAGAGGTATATTAAAAATGTTGGAAAAACTAAAAAAACGTGAAAATAGAATTACCATTTGGGATGACCCAATCAAAAAGGTTCAACACTAAAAGTTAAACTCAAAATTAAATAAAAATTCGTTAAGTCCTTTATTCATTAAAACCCAAAGGTATTGCAAGGGGTGACATTTCTTTTCAGAAGAGTTATTTTTTTCAAAGAGTTATTTCTTGGGTGGGGTGGGGTCGTTGGGGAAAAAGGGGGGGCATTCCTTATTTCTCCTTTTTTTTTCCCATTTTCATATTGTAGTGACTTAATTGCAAGGATCTTTTCCCAAGAAAATATTTTTTACAACTCAATGTCATTTTTTGGGGGCAAAATTTCACCACAAAAAAATTCAAAATGTTAAGTAAAAAACCAAACAAAATTTTGTTCAAAATCAAACACTTAATACATTTAACTAAAAATTGAAAAACAATTTAATTTCAACTTTTTGTGTCACCAAAATTTTCATGCAAATGACCAAAAAGTTCATGTTTACCATATATATATACCAAATAGATGTATATTGAAGTGAAAATGAAAAAAATGGTTTAAACAATGGAAAAGTGTTTAAAGTTAAAATGTTGTATTTCAAATCTGAGTTGAAACAATTAAGGTTCAAATGGACCCATGAATTACATAATTAAAATTCATAAGATACCTTGTTCATTATTAGACCATAACTTAGTCGTAGAACAATGAATAAGATTTTTTATTGTTAAGTTGCAATCAACCATGTAGTCAAAATTAATATAAGTCAAAGAACAATAATAAAAGGTTTAGGTCAAGTTCAAGGTTTTGATCAGGTTTTTTTGTTCCATATTAATGATAACATTATATGTTTGTTATTTTTCTTTCTCATTAGTGTGATCATTGTGTTTGACTTAAGCTTTTATTTTGTATTGTTGTTTTTTGTAAGCATGAATTTTTTTACTTGTGTGTTTTTTCAAATGTGTGTTTGTTAACTTTTTTTTTTTGTTATCTCATTTGTTTGTTGTCAAATTCATTTTGGTAAGTTCTTTTTTTGTTCTTGCACAATGGTTGTTTTTCCAATGAAAGAAATTTGGTTAGTTATTATAATGGATGATTTGGATTTCGAAGTTAAAGATGTTACATTTGAGGCAAAGATGTTCAATAGGTCTGCCACTTTTGATCGAATTGCAAATAGAAGCATGGAAGATTTAAACTATGCACATTTGCATTGTGATTTGTTGAACAAGGTAGCTCTAACAACAATCATTCTCAAGGGGGTGAAATCACCTCATAAAAATATCCATGAACAATATTTGCAAAAATGCATGTTTGTGTGTGTCAAAAAATTTGGCATTGAATCAACTTTTCCAAAAGGGGATTTGAAAAAGGTGACATGCATGTTATTACAATTGAGTCAACAACCAATATGTCATCAATCACTTCTTTTCAACCTAAATTGATTCCCATGTTTTTTCACATGGATTCTATTAAAGAATTCAAATATTCTCTTTAAAGTTGGAACTTTACTACCATTGTTGTCATCATTATTAATGTAAAGGAGGAAGGGATAGCGATGGTGAAAGAGAGTTGTTGATTGTAGATGGAAAAGGTGAATTTGACCATGACATTTTTCTCATTAGCAACAATTTCAAAGCAAAATATGAATAACTTTTTAAAACATACAATGGAAGCCAATGTACTATGGTCTTGATAAAAAATGTGCCAACAACATTCAAAAGATATAGATATTTGAAAGCACAACAATACATAATTATCATAAGGTTAGATGATAAAGTTATTTGAGCTTGTCTTTTTAAATTGCACAACAATTATTAATTATTCAACTTACACTAAGAAAGGTAAATTTTTTTTTAATCATTTTCTTCAAAATATTTTTCAAATATTTTTCAAATTCAAGGGAAAAAATTAAATGGCGTCAAATGTTCATATATATGTCATTTATTATTTATACTTTAAAATAATGAGAAATTTTAAGATAATTAAAATCAATTTATTACATAATATTATTAATAATTTAAAATTAACAAGTTAATCATTTTATAATATTATTATTATATGATTTAATTGTCTCCTTGGGATGAAAATCAAGTGGCCACCATGTCCTCCCCCTCCCCAAGGACACAACCAAGTGATCACCCAAATCTCCCCACTTCAAAAGGACAAATTTTTTTTCTTCAAAATGTTTTTTGTAATTTTAATTTTACAATTAGATGGCCACCCACTTCTACCCCTCCCAAGGGACAAAACACCTACTCAAGGGTTCTTCCTCTTGATAAGAATCAGAAAGCCGCCCAATTCTCATTATTGCCAAAAGCAAAAAAATCAAAAACATTTTTTATTATGTATTTATTATGCATCTCATTTTTTCATTGAATGTCATTTATAATTATGTGTATATGTGTGTTCTTTTTTTATCTTCTTTATTTATTGATCTATCTTTTTTCCACATTTTTTCTTTTTTTTTCTTCATGTCTTCATTGCTTTCTTGTTTTAACATTTTATTTCATTTTTTTCAAGTGACTACGGTGTTGTTTATAACTAACCTTCCTACACCTCCATTCAAAAAAAAGTGTGAAAATTGTCATGTAGCAAATGTTATCATAAATGATCAACAAGTGATGTTCATTATAACGTTTGTTATTCAAAATCAAAGGTTCAAAAATCAAGTTTCCTTTGTGGTTCCATTCTAACCAATGATGGACCTATATTATTAACCATTGATGAAAATGGCTTGAAGTATCATGCATATGACATTGAATTCTTAAATTTAGCTCATCTAAAACAAGTTCAACTCCTTGTTTCAATTCATGTTCATGGTAAATTTTGATTCTTGCCAACATCTACCCTTGTTGGTTTTCCAAGAAGACATTCAACAATTTATTTCACAAGTATAAACCAATTATGTGCTGAGAGTTTGATTACTCTTTTGGCAATTAATTATAGTGATGATGTTTCACATAATATGAAAAGCAAGTTTGACTTTGATGAATGTAAGTAGATTTTAAACAAAACCCCTCTTAAACACTAATGTCATTGATAGTTTTGGTGCGACCTTTTCTATAATCACTTTTCGTATACAAATATTGGACATATATGTGAAAATTCCTATACCAGGTTTTTTGTGATTTCCTGCTTTTAAATGTTTAAAATAAATTCTCATTATTAATAGTTTTTCAATACAAACAAGTCTTGAATCCAACATGTTTTTTAATATAAGTAGTTTTTTCAATACAATCAATTTTTCAAAGTAAGTGATTTTTCAATATAAACAATTTTTTTACTACAAACAACTTTTTAACAATGTAAATAATGTTATAATGAATCATTGATTTCACCTTTTTGTTTTAAATGTGTATATGTGAAGAAGGTGATTGTTATTAATGATATATCTAGAATAAATTAAAGTTCATAATAACGGAAATAACTTTATTATATATTTTCAATCCATCATTTGAAAATGTATTGTATTCATATGGTCTTAATTTAGTTTCAACATATAAATATGAAATAGGCAATTGTCTTTTTTATTTTTTATTTTATTTATTGGATAATCATTTGTCATCTCATCAATTGAGGCAAAATAACATAGCACATTTAAATCAATGTTTATAATTAAATACTGAAAAAACTTAATAATGTTGAATTCAAGAAGTAAATCCAAGTTTTTTGTTTGAATTACATCAAAATCTGGTCACAAATGAACATTAATATGTGACCAAAATGGCACTAATTAGTCCAACAAGAGGTTTATGAGGAAATTTCATTGCAATATTTTTTATAATTGAATATTACAAAAGCTAATTTACATTTGGAATAAAATATCAAAATGCATTATGTTTTAATGTGGAATGGACTTTCAATTTATCCCTTTACATATAGTTTACAACTTTCAACATTCTAAGCCAATTGAATATTTTAATGATCTATTTAAGTCTTCGCCTACTTTTCAAAGAAATGATTGCAAAGTTCACATAGATTTGGATGATTTTCGATATTTTTCAAAAAAACCTCATATTCAATTTTCACAACCAGCTATGTGTTTTAATTAGAATGAAAATTTTGATTTTACATCAATGGACACTTTGAAAAATAATTGGGATTCATGCAATTGTATTATGTTATTTCATTTTTCAGCATTCCATGCAATAAAAATATTAATAACAAATTAGTTTAAATTTTTATTCAATACTTACCAAAAAAAGAAAAAAATACAAATTTTCTTTTCAATAATGATATTTTGCGTGATCAATTCACCTTAATGTCTGAAACCAAATTTCAAATGGAACATTCCCAAAATTTAATTGTTGATTTTAATATAATACATAAAAGAAAAAGAAAAAATTTCATTGGGCATTTTATGATAACAGATTATGAAAAAAAGGACGTTTTGCAATTAACTTTACAATTCAATTTTTGAGTTACAATGACCACTTGTAACTCATCATATTTTTACATTGTGAGTGCTATCAAACAAATTTCATAAATTACAAGAATTGTAAAAGTTACAACTCAACATATATATGATGCAACTCTATTGAAACAACTCATGTTCAACTACTATGCTATTCCATTATAACTATAGTCATAACATCATGCAAATGTTATTAATTTTCATCCATCCATTAAATTTTAACACGTAACATTATGAGGTTTTTTGGATTTAATTTTTTTTCCAAATATTGATCTCCATTGTATTTTGATCGTTAATGATGGTTTAAGATTATGACACGTGGCACAACAAAAAAATTCCCACATGTATGGCATATTAATTGAAAATAAAATAAAATAAATATTTATATTAATAGTTAAGTAAATTGGTAAATAGCCATAGGTAGGTAGGCTGGTAAATCCTAGAACCTAAATACCTACATTACATACTTACCTACCTACATAGGTAGGTAGAAAAATAAGACTTAATTATTTACATAAATAGGCAAATAGATAGGAAAATACAAGACTAGGTGAATTAAAAAATAATCATGTAAATATTTTTTTCATTTATGTTTTCCCATATCATATCCATATTAAAAGTTATTTCCATTCCAAAAGTTAAATAAATTACTTGTAAATTACTTGTTTTCACAAAATGTATGGTATAATTATTGCCTTTCACTTTTAAATTTTGATTTTGAAATCATTTAAATCTACTTGCACCTCATTTTATAAAAAAAGACATTGTAAAGTAGGATCTTCATCATTTTAATCTACTAAACCTACTTACATATCATAATAGCTTATTTGATTGCCTATCAAAGAATGTTTTTCCGGATTATTATCACATAAGAACAATAATCATATTAATTTCAATATTTTAGTTCAATAAAATTACATGTTTCACAATTTTGTGATATATTTTATAGTATTATCATTCAAACCCATAAAAGTATAATTAGGGTGAAAACACATTAAACCATTCAAAAATTGTAGTGACAAGTATAATTTTTTTACAATTATTTTTTTGGGTAACATATGAACATCACATTTTGGATTTATTTTGTTTGTTTTAAGTATATTTTATTTTCTTTAGAAATTATTTTAAAAAATCTAACAAACATGAAAGAACTTGAAAATATGGAATATATTTATGACAAAGTAATGTTCATCACAAAGTTTGAAAAATTGCATATACATTTCAAAACTAGGGTTGGGGGTGGAACTATTGTGTGAATTTTTTTATGGTGTATGATATTATTATAGATCAATTAAATCTAGGACCATTTAAAAAATAATTTTTTTGGATGAAATTCCATTTAAAATTTGTGTTTTATTTCAATTTGTTTGGCATAGAAAGCATAATAATATTTAAAAAAAGAAAAAAACCACTACCATATCAAAGAGGGGGAGATTTTATAGATGAAAATTACATTTTTTTTCAATTTTCTTTTGTTTAGTAATGTTTCATGAATCACAAACATGAGGCTTTATGGCCATTGAAATAATGTAAGTTATATCCTTTATATACATCGATTTTATTCAATCTTGTTCATTTAATTGTTGCATCAAGGTTACTTTTGACTCAAAATGAACTTTGAAATCCAAAATGTTGTCATACAATTTTATTTTATTTTTCTTATGTTTACGATAGCCAAAGGATGTCATCAAGATTTTAGGTTACTATGTACCATGATACTTGTTATATATATATATATATATATAGGGTGAAAAGTGGTTCACCCTTAATGTGTTTTCACCCATGATTGGTTTAGTTAATCATGTTTAGACTTAGCCCTTTTAGTAACCCTTTTAGTAGGACCTCCCTTTAATAATTCTTTTCCTCCTTTCTTTATTTCTTGTGTTGCCCATTGCTTTTAAAAAAAATTTAGTTGTAATCTTCAAAATTACAAAATAACTTAAAAGCCCCCACAAAAAATTACACAAATAAGTGAAAACAAAAGTGCCAACCCAAAGCCTTCGAATTACAAAACAAGAGGTACAGTTAGATGTATGAACATTTTGATGGTGACATACAAGGATGAGCAAGAACTATCACATAAACACAATGTGCTTGCAAACATTTCAATGTAGGACATTTTCAAAATATTTTAAGCACAATGAACTTGAAATTTAACATTATTCAAAAATAACAAAACTTGAAAATGTTAATGTTGAGAACTTTAATGCAAAAGTTGAAAGATAAAACGTAAAAGAAAATGTGTAGGCACAAATTTTGCTTGAAAATGTTGACATTGTAACCTTCAACACAAAAATTAAAATGTTGAAACACAAAAGGAACCACAGAGGCATATATTAATGAATGAATGCCAAATTTGAAAGGCCTACTATCTACTTCAAAAAACTAAAACTTTTTCACATTCACAATGTCATCATTTCATATTTGAAGTGGTCAAAAGAATACTAAAACTCTTGGAATGAACTAATATGGAGGGGATCCATCCAACCTTGAAATCTTTAGGTGGTTGCAAGATAAGGTGGACCAATTATGAGAGATATTTATAATTCATAAAAAATCAATTCACTATTCATAATTTACTATGATATCATTGTTGAAATCGCGGATTACAAGGTGATTAATGAGCTAATATAGATTATGTGAATAAAAGCCCAATTAGATAACTTTTTGACATATGAAAAAACATTGAAATCTATCAAAAAATGATTATGATATGAAAATTTGCAAATAATGTCAATTTCAAAACATTCAAAAGTTCAATTTTTTGGGCTAAATTTTTTGTAACAAAAAGAAAATCATCTAAATTATTTATTCTTTAATATTTCATATATTGGTCCTTATAAAATATGCCCAAAAAAATCCATATTGAAAAATGTACTCATACAAAACCATAGATAAAAAAATAGTCCATATTTTTCAACCTTAAAAATGCATTCCTCTATATTTAGTGTATTATATATGTTACAATTATATATATGTGTGTGTTTTCTTATTCAAGTTGGGAGTGTTAATTCAATGGCAAATTTGGTATAATGATGATTTTATGGCATGTTAATGCATAACACTTTGCAGAAAATTGTAATGTGACACAACAAATAATCCACCTTATTTTGCAACAACCTCCTTATGTTTTCATTCAAAAAATTTGTATGCCAAATGTTTACATGGGTGAACATGTACTTGGCCAAAAAAACAATAAGTAGATTATTTAAACTAAAATCCCCCACACAAGCATTATTCATACAACACACATACTATAAATATACAAAACTTATGTTTTTTTGAATTAAAATCATCCATGCATCAAAAGTTTGGTCTTTGTGTGGGCTTCACTAAAAGGGGAGCTCATCACACACTTGAAGACTTCACCTTAGGGGGATCATTCACCAAACTTGCATAAGTTTTTCCTTGTGCAAGCTTTCACAAACACAAGTTTCACATACCATAGTACCTTTTCAGGTTCAACATAAATTAAACTATTTTTATAATTTGCTGAATTTTTTGGATATTAATATTTAGTTATGATGAAAATTTTAAAAATTCATGCAACCAACCAAGTTTGATCCTTGAATCTTTTTTAGTAGCTTTCATTGGTAATTTATTGACCGCATAATCACAAAAGCACTAAACTTCTTTTCTATAAGCATTTGGTTATAATAAATTTAATACAAAATGCCAAAATTTTCAGAATTCAAATTTTAACCGTGTGAAAATTAAATTAATTATTTAGCATGTCAATGCCAAACCTAAAAAGGTATTACGATATACAAGTTTATTGCATCATAGGTTGATTACACGCAAAATCATAGTACAAGGCTTAATAAGAAACCTCCGCTCATAAATTAGCAACCACATTCATTTACATGTAATAAACATTATCACTCATCAATTTCAAATCAATAATATTTTGCCACTTACTAACCTTCTAGAATTATCATTTGTTGTATGGAAACTTGTTAAATTATGTGAAATATATTTTCCTAACATGTAATAAGTTCACATAATTGACTTTCAATTATTCCTAACCCAAAATAGTTAATTGAACAATTCACGAGTCCATGTTTAAATCCCTACTCAAAAGATTTTGAAGTATAAGGCCCATAAGATGTATCATTTATTTCCCTTATTTACCCATCATGATTAGGTGGGGGAGATATTCAATTTTGAGTAGTTTTTGTCCCTGGAAATTAATTTAATTTAATTTCCACAATTGGGCTCTATTGACAAGGTCCCATTCACACTTGTGCAGCAGCACAGGCCACACTAGTTTTTGCCATGGTTGAAGGTCTAGGAATTGTCAGGTTCATTGGAAACTAGCTCTCAGTTATGTCTGTTCTGCCATACATATTTTTGTCTTCAAGTATAAACAAGGGGTGTGTCACACTGTGGCCTTGCCATTGGCATTAAAAAGTATCTTAAGGCAAAAGAAGAATTATGAAAATTCAAATATTTCACCATCTGAAAATATAATCTTCTAAAAGAAACCAAAATCCTTCCAGATATTATAACTCTATATAACTAAGCTCAATTTTCAGCACAAGCCAAAATATCGTCTTTCAAAAATCCTCATATAAAAATAGACCTATTACCTAGGGGGCAAAATCCATTAAGCTACTATACTCTATAATGAATCTAAAACACAATATCCTTGCCTTGGCAAGGCCAATAAATACTTTGTGTTCTAAGAGCATCCTCATCAGTGCTCACTATGTGACCCTGCACATTAAAATCCGATGAAGAAAAGTCAACAAAGCTCAGGAAATTGGTTTTTCGCCTGTATATTCTGTCGATTTGCTGTAACAGGCGCAGCAAAACTGTGCACCTGCTAGAGAAGAGTGTAATAAATATGATCTGACTGCTGAACCCTGTTTTTGATTGGCCAATCATAATGATTGGTCCAGGCGGCTTGCTATTAGCAGTTCTTTACATATTTGCAGTCCCCATTTCAGTTTTATATGTGGGGTTATTACAAAAAATGTAAATAACTAAAACTTGGATGTGAGAAACATTTTGGTGGGGTCATATACTGGGCATCGGTGGGGGATGCTCTAATAGGAGCAAATGAATTTGGCACAACCCCAAATTGCCAGGGGTCATGGGAAACTGGCTCTTAGTTAGGTGTGTACTACCGGCCAATGTGTTTGTCCTCTAGAAGACAAAATGCTTTTGTCTTCTAATAAGCATGAATTTGGGCAACCCACAATTGCCAGGTTCCATATGAAGCTGGGACCAATAGCTAGGAAGGTGTGGGTGGGAGTGATAGGTGGTGGGCTACATGATTAGGTGCTATTATCCATCAGTATATATATTTTCCCACTGGATCTATGTAGTTGGATGCTAGGAGGACCCTCTCTGCACATGTATGGCAGGTACTTTACGTACTTACTCATTCATTGTGAGCAATATCATTGGAAACTGTACTACCTACTATTGCACTGAGTTTTGGAAGGTGTGTTGGTGAAAAGTGCATTATGTAAGTCAACATTCCTCCTAGCCTTCACCCACCATGTTTGGAGTTTCTCTGGAGTGTGAGGAGGACTAAGTAAATGTTTTTTTAAGGATTTTTTTTGAAATTTGCAGCCAAATTGGGTGATCAACATCTTCCTATGCCATAGGAAGAAAGATGTTAAAAAAAGTGGGGATCATCCCTAGGAAGGTTTAGGGTTTAGGGTTTAGGGTGGAAAGTAAGATATAACATGAAACAGGATGAAACCTAGTGCTAAGGTCATCTGACAGATCCAAAACTGTGAACAAAAGTAGAGAGGCTTGCAAGTACATGGAAGGCAATTTTTAGGGCTTAAGGTTTAGGGTTTGGATAGGAAGATGCCAGGCCACAAGGTTATTTGTCCCTTATTTGTTCTCTCTTCTTAACGAACAAGGGGTGTGTGTCACACTCTCACCTTGTCATTTACATTAAAAACTTATCTTAAGGGCAAAGAAGAATTATGGAAACTCAAAAAATTCACCATGCAAAAATATAATCTTCAAAAAAATCCTCTACTTAAAAGAAACCAAAATCCTTCAAGATATTATTAAACTCTATAACTAATCTCAAGTTTCAACACAAGCCAAAATATAGTCTTTCAAAAATCCTCATGGGTATAAAAATAGACCTATTATGTAGGTGCCAAAATCCCTTAAGCTACTCTACTCTATAATGAATCTAAACACAATAATATCCTTGCCTTGGTAGGCACGGCCAACAAAGTATTTCTATATTTCTATAGGTTTCTATAACCAGTATTGTCTTTACAAATTGATAGATAGGTAGCACAATTACTATACCACAAGTTCTTCAAACTATTTGGTTCTTCAAAAACCCTTTTCATAATGTTTTGAGTGTAATCAAAGGTAGTGTTACAAAGCACCTCTATGCCACAACTCACTTCAAAATTCCCTCTGCAATCATACGAAGTATGTACATCGCAACTCCAGAACTCTGAAACTATGAGTGCTTGCTTACGACATGACAACAGCAACAAACGACCAATCGGCATCAGTACTTGTTCTTTTTTCTTCAAGGTAATATACACATGAAAGGACTGCCAAAGGATGATGATGGCGTTATTGTAACGGGGATCATCCCCTCGTGTCCTAACTCCTAACCCTACCTACTACTACCACCTTTGTCTATTTATCAAGTGGGTGCCTCCATGTCCAAACAACCATTCATTACTCCTCTTCGGAAACAAACAAACTCAACTCAACTCAACTCAACTCAGCTCCCCCAATTGTTTTTTTTTTTGGTTGTTCTAGAGGAGGGGACAATGAATTGTCTAAAAGGGTTCAAGACAAGTCCAAGCAAACGACAAATTATGAAAAAAGCTGTTGTAGCCTCTAGGTCTAGAGAAAAGCTCGTTCGTTTGTCTATTTGGTTTCCCTTCAGAGTGAACACAAGAGCAATTGTGTAGCCTAAATGGATCCTAAAGGGAAGGAGAAACTTAAAACAAGGGGTGTGTCAGTCGCACTGTGGCCTTGCCATTTACATGAAAAAGTATCTTAAGGCAAAAGAAGAATTATGGAAACTCAAATATTTCACCATTTGAAAGTATAATCTTCAAAAAATCCTCTAAAAGAAACCAAAATCCTTCAAGATATTATTATTATAACTCTATTATAACTAATCTCAAGTTTCAACACAAGCCAAAATATCATCTTTCAAAAATCCTCATATGAAAATAGACCTATTATTATTACCTAGGGGCCTATAAAAATCCCTTAAGCTACTATACTCTATAATGAATCAAAACACAATATCCTTGCCTTGGTAGGCAAGGCCAACAAATGGGTTGTCACCAGTGTTAGGCCCTTCTTAGGAACGAAGGATAGATACCCACCAGTTACCAGTCCAGGTATATATACCTGGTTATACTCTTCAGTTCTTGGAAAGCATGAAAAAGTCAAAGAACCGGCCAGAGAACCGTTGGTTCTTTCATGGAAATAGCTGCTTTTCAAGAGGTGCTGGAAATAACCAGAATGAATCGGTGATTCTTTGATTTGGGAACAATTTAAAGAACTGGAAACCGGTGGTTCTTAAAAAAAATTCAAAGAACCGTCCAGCACTGGTCGTTGGCACCTAAGTAACGATTAAGTGTCCAGCTGTCACTAAAACATTGGTTCCAAGGTCAAACCCCAAAAAACATTAAAAATCATTTCCTCATGCCTAAAGTCCAGTTTTTTATTTTTATTTTTGATTTTCTTACTTGTGGTGAAATTTCGCCATTTTTTAACAAAGAAATTGGGAATTTAAAAAAAAAAATTTTGGGTGTAATTTCGATTCATTTTGCTAAATTTTGGGGGTAAAATTTCGCAATAAAAATTTGACAACCAAGAAACGGAAAAAAAAAAAAGAAAAGAAAAAAGAAAACACTGTGTTTCTTTATCTATTTATTTTCAGTGTTCTGTTGGAGAGAGTGTACAGGAAGATTCCATTTGTGTAAAGTTCCAGACATGAAGCAGAAGAAGTATGGTAACTTGACATAGCCTATGTTGAAAGTTAAAGAACTTTGCTACCGATTTGCCTACGTTGTTCTTCAGGGCAATTGTGGGGCATAATTTCCTTTCACATTCTAAGCTTGGAGAGCCTTGGAGAGAGCTTGGTCCCATGTCCCTCTCCTAATTTTTGAGCCTACACCCTTGGGCTACCACCCTCAAATTAGGGCAGGCCCTGGCCAGCGAGCCTTTCCCCTATACTTTACACAAGGTAATGCCCTCGGTAATGTTACCCTCGAAGGGGGGTGTCTTACTCTCAAATAAGTGCTTATTTCAAGAACACCCCGCTCTCAAAGGGTGTTTACCCTGGCTCTTATTTTTGTGCTGAATCTCACTGAGTGGCCAATTTGACCTCACTGGTGACCAATTCTGCACAAAAATACAAGATATTCTAAAATATTTAGAAGAAGCCTCCCCCACAAACAAAAATTAGGGTTTAAAGTCTTAACCATGTCTTAACCATGGTAAGTTCTTAGTACCACCAGTGTACCTAAGAAGTGCTGGCTCACCCAAGGCACACATAATATATTGCAACAATGTTTGGTTGATGTTTTTGGTTTTTTAAAAGAACTTTTCTTTTCAAACAACCGTTGGGTCCCCCCCCCCCTCGGTCCTTTGCATTTCCCACTCCGGTTCTTTACCCTGTTGACCCCCTTGCCCGGTCCTTCGCATTTCTCACTCCGGTTCTTTAACCTGTCGAGACCCCTCGCCTAGTCCTTCGCATTTTTCACTCTGGTTCTTTAACTCGTCGATCCCCTCGGTCGGTCCTTCACATTTCCCACTGTCCGTGGTCACTGTCCGTTCGGAGTTAGGGGAAGGAACTTTCAGAGCCCACGGTCAAAACCTGATCTCCTCGGCCTGCCCCTCTCCCGTGCCTAACCCACCCGTGCAGGCTCACCTTCATTCAGAATTCGTTACCATCGTCCTTGCCTACAGCGCTGAGCTCACGGAAACACAAAACCCCCTTCTCAAACCCCGTCACAGACAAATTGACAAATCAAATGAATTAATATATTAAATATATATATATATAACCACCTCCCTAAACCTTTATATTTTGACATGTATTTTGAGAGATCTCCCCCAGCAAAAGAACCCTAGGGCATTATGTCAGGGGGAGCGCCCCAATTTTATACGTTCCCATGTTCCCATGGAAACATGTCTTTTGTATTAAACCAGAAAGAAGCCAGGAAATCAAAAGAGTTGTTTATGAAAGGGGAGGTTCTCATACTTGTGTGTTGCGGTCTCTTGAGGTTTGGGAACACCCTGGTGGGGCTCATGCCCCTTAGGTAGGTGCCTCTCCCTCCGGAGAATGCCCTCATATGAGAACCTCCCCTACAAGGATAAGATTAGGGCACACATGGTTATGACTTACCATATAAGTCATGTTGAAATAACACACCTGTGCATTATGCATGGGGTTCACACTCATATAAGTAAGTAGGGTAGGTACGCAATCAAACTCCCACACAATAGTAGGTAAAACAACTAAATGGTCAATACGTTTGTTTTGGTCAATTTTGTGATTAAAAAAAGTGGAGATCATCCATAGGAAGATTTAGTCAAAATTTGGCTACAAACTAAATATATAAAATATATATTTATATAAAAACATGCTTCTATAATTTCTGGCTACTTACTTGAATCATGTATAAAAATCTCGCGATTCTTTTTATTATAAAAAAATATAATTATGGCTATTTCATTTTTATAAAAGAAATTTGAATTTAGCACTTTTTAGATTTTTAAATATCTCTTTTTGGCTATATATATATAGTTAGCCAAAAGAAAAAGGGCTACTAAAGGTAACCCACTACCCACCCACACCATATGTACGTACAGATTGTGTGACAAGCAAAAGCCATAGGAGTAGAGTAATGTAGTGTAGTAGAGTTAACTTAGCGCGGATGTTTGGCAAATCCTTTTCCTTTCTCGCTTGTTTTCAATGCTTCACTTCACACTCAAATACAAGAAATCTCCCCTTCCAACAACAACAACAACAACAACACTCCAAGCCAATATGCCTTGGTGAAGAAGAGAAGTAGTAGCCTAGTTAGTGTTGGTGAAAGAAAATTTCTTTCATATGTTCAACCACATGACTTGAGGATGTATAGAAAAATATATATTATGTATATATATGTGCATCATCACCATTTGAGAGGTGTGGTGAATTTGTGATGTGGATTTCTTTTTTTTTTCCCTTGGCTCCCATGGCTAGAAGAACTTGGAGATCCATTGCCCATGATACCAGGCTTCTTCTTCTTGTTTGTTGTTGTTGTTGATGTTCATGATGGGTGTTGTAAACCCATTGCCCATGTTGAGCAACAAGACGACCGGTCGTGTCTCATCTATATTGTGTAGAAAAGTTGTGGTTACTATGATTACTATGATGCTGATGAGGAGGAGGAGGAGGGCAGAAGGGGAAGAAGAAGAGGAGCAGGAAAAACAAGAAGTGTGGGCTTTTGGAGTGTGGAATTTCTAGTAGGGTTTTGGAGAAGGAGGAGAAAAAAGAGGAGGAGGAGGAGACCTTGTAGATGGCGGGTGTTTGGGGAGGGACGTGGAGTAGAGTCCGGTGTATTGGGGGGCCTTCTGCTGTGTGTGCTAGCTTGCGCACCCATGTCGTCAGTCCTGTTGCCCAGGTGCGTCTGTGTTTTCCTCTCGCATATCCCATCTTCTCACCCATGGATTAGATTTTGCTCTCATCTCGCCTCGTCTGTCCTTTCTTCTTTCTTGTTTGGGATGAGTGGGGTGGGTCTCTTTGGATTCTGTAATTGATAAGGATGTGGGGAAGGTGCATACCTAGTAGAAGGAATTTGGATTTAAACGAGAGAGAGAGAGAGAGAATCAATGTAGCTTGCATTTGTTCGTTCGTCACCAAATGTTGCTTTCTGATAAGGACTGTGAAGAGGAAAGAACTGGTTTCTTTGATCACGAATTTGCATTTTTGGCCTTCTGATTCTTTTGGATTCTGTGTTTTCAATCCCAAAGGATTTTAAGCTCTAGATGTCACTGTCAGTAGTGATGTTCATTATGAAGGGATAGATAGCTAGGTGGGGTCGTGTGCATGGCCATCACATGAATGGTTTGCAGGTTTGAAATCCTGTGAGGCACATGCTAGGGGGTCACTTGTAGTAGTTGTGTTGATATGGTTATCCAAATATGTGTGAAAACCTGTCAAGTTGCAGGAGGAATAGGTTTTGCCAATCCAATTTTCACTCAGGAGCACTCAGGGAGTTGGAATACATTAGATTTCTCTTCTAATTGTGGTACCCATTATGATGAGCAAGAATAGGGAATGCGCCTGGTGCAGGTTCATGCAGAAGTGCAGCAAGATCAGTCTGAGTTTGTCACCTGGTTGCGGGGACGTGGTGAAGATGATGCTTGTTCAGCATTAACTGTAGGCATGTCAACACATGGCAGGTCTGTGTGTTTATTATGCCTATTTTGGCATCCTGTGCGAACTGTAGTAGACACAGAGAAATGACAAAGTGATCTGCACATCAAATTCAGCAACCCAAGGCCACATAATACTGCATGGATTGTCTCTTTGGTGCACTAGTTGTTGGTGACATACATTGGTGGAAAGTGCAGGGCACTCTTTGCAACACGACCAATTGAAGCAGGGGAGCGGGTGCTTCGAGTCTCAGGAAACCTTGTATGAACCCCTTCTTATTCTGTTGAAACAGCCAGGAGTTTTTTTCTCAGCGGAATGGGATTATAAAATGCTGATTCTCATGAATCACAAATGCATGCAGATTATCACACCAGATAAGCTGCCTATGGAGGTGTTGGAGCTGCTTCCAAAGGGGGTGAGTGAGTGGGCACGCCTAGCTCTTTTCCTGCTTGCAGAACAACACATTGGCCAGGCAAAGCTCTATCATTCTTCTACCTCTCACATTGCAGTGTTGCATTGCTTGAGTATCAACCTCATGACCTAATTCTTAGCAATTGAAGACTCACAGCATGTTAGCATTCTCAAGGCATTTGTGAGATCAAGTGTAGGTTGTTATCACTATCATTGCAATGGCAGACATCCATAGAACTTCTGTTAATGTTAGGATTACCGATCTGGAGGTGGGGTACAGGCATCTGAATGGGCTCCATACATCCGTTGTCTTCCACCATATGGTTCCCTGCACAGTACGGTATGTTGCCATTGACCCATCTTCTACATATACAGACTGGATGTTCACAATAATTGGATGTGTTTGTGGCTGGTCAGAGGGTATTTACTTGTTATGAGAATTCTGTTTATTTGTACATGGGGAACCCAAGAATACCATCTCGGTATCTGCACTGATATTGGTATCATGTTGTCGTGGAGATTTCTCTGCAATTTTGTAGACATGTCGTATTGGATTTACTGGATGTTGTGTGTCCAAGTTGTCACCAATGGTGAGCTTAAAGGATATATTCAGGGTGCAGGATGCCCCCACCACTACCTTCTATGCAGGCCTCTCTATGCCTTCGGCTTAGATGCTTGCTTTTACAGGGACAAGCTAAACTGAAGTGAAGCTTACCGCTACAAGCTTGTTGCAGCTTGAATGAGGATACTGTTGACTTTTTTATTAGCTATGTCTCTTGAGTGCTAGCTAACATCATGACCGACTCTTCCTGTTGCTTCTGGAAACTTGACAGAAACTCAGGATGCAGATTTTGTAGAATGGTTTGCCTGAAATCTTGGGCAGATTTTTATACTCTTATCTACACCCACTGTCAGGAGCTGAAGAGGTCAGTGGGTGGTTAGGGCAGCTCATCACTGTTTTTTGTGATGAAGGTGATGGTCTGACACTTTGTGGGTGACTCTCGTAAGGTTATGACTGCACTTATTGTCATGTAACCTTCGAACTATTGTTGTGGAGATTTCTGTGCAGTTTCATAGACATATGATGGTATCTGCATTCATCGAGTTTCATATTTGGTGTTGGGAGTCTACTTGCTTCTTCAGTTTCAATGTAGTCATTATCTTGCAGTCTAGCTTGGTGGGTGCACAAGCCAAACAGCATCCAACAAGCTTTACAAAGCTTGCAGTGGTGATGGTGCTTGCTAATGCTTGACTTGGAGCCCCAATATCTATGGAAGTTGATGTCCGATATGGAAGAATGGGGGTTTTATGAATGCAGGTTTTTTGGAAGAAGGAAGAAATGGAGATGGTGAGATACAGTTCAGTACACCGAGAGACATTGCAACGCAAAGCTGTTATTGGTGCTGAGTTTGCTTCTGTGCTCCCTGTTCGTAATTCTCTCACCTAACTCAAGCACTGGTTGTAATTTGCATTAACTATTGCATGTTGAAAACTAATCACAGTCAACTATGCTATGTATTCTGTGTTGTTGTTGAACTCATGGGGCCATTTTTCATTGCTAGCACTGATTATCTACTGTTAGCATTGTCCCTCATATGACTGCAATTCTTATTACAGTAATCTGATGGGTCAGGTGCTGCAGCAATGCCCACACATCTTTGGGGATCAAGTAACCCATGCTTCCTTCAAACATGCATATGCTACAGGTAACTGGCAAGGATCCTTTCTACCTTTCTACCTATACCTGTATGGCAATCAGATCCTGCCTGGTTTGATGTTGTCCAGTTCTCATGCTCCAAATGGAACAAGTATAAACATTAAACATGCTGTATGCAGATTGCAAAAGAAGTAGTCAAGAGATTGAACTTCCAGTCTCTAAGGGCAAATTAAAATTGAATGAAGCTTACATTTGCAGACCTTGTTGCAGCTTGAATGGAGATACTACTGATTTTATTTTGTTAGCGAAGCTGCTTGATTGCTAGCTGATGTCATGAGTGAGTCTGCCCATTGTTTACTGTAATGCAACAGAAAACAAGGATGCAGATTTTTGTACAATTGGTTGCCCTAAGTTTTGAGCAGATTGCTATATGCTTATCTACCCACTGTGAGGAGCTGATGAAGTCAGAGGGGAGTGATGGCAGGTAGTCACTGGAATTCATTCTGAAGGTGATGGTCTGATATTTTGTGAGTGACGTTCACAAGGTTATGACCAGACAAATTCTTGTCATGTTTGTTTTGCTTTGACCAGAACTGACACAACACTTCTTTGGTTACCTTGCATCCTCTCTTGCAGTTTTCTTTGCATCACATTGACATATTTCTATCTGTCATGGAGGGCACTTGGATGTCTTTTATTTAAGACGACATGTTTGCTCTAAGATGAGAACTGCCTGGAGGAAATTTATGCATGGATTTAGTTGCATGTATCTGCAAAGATACAGTTCAACTAGTCTTCAGCAATAGACAAGAAACAGTGTGAAATGTGGAATGCGATGTTGGGGTGTTGGCATAACTGCTGGGGAAAAGAGTAGTAGCAGGATTGATGTGTGTGGCCTGTGGATGGTGCAGTGTGCTCACGTGCCTGGGGAATTGAAGCCTTGCAAACCCTTGCTCTGGTTGGTCTATACATCTGACTTTTACAATGTTAATTGCAGCATCAGGCCTCATGAAATGCACAGCATTTTTTATGGGAGGGCAGAGGGATTCCATGTGGGTAACTGTGGTTTGCAATGGGAAATGCAGGTGCCATTTGTGGACTTCTTTAATCACGATGCAGAATGTCAAGCACTCTTGTCTTATGATGAAGAAAAGGCCTGTGCTGAGGTATTGTATCTACCTTTTCTCCAGTGTAACATAGAATGTCTTTATTTCTGCCATACTATGGACTTTCAGATTGAGCTCCACTGTTTTGTACATGTGGATCTGATGTGGAACTTTTATGCAAAGCAAACTGTTTATTGCAGCGTCAGGTTATTGGGACTAATGCTTTTCGTTAAGGACTAAGTCAACCTTTTATGAAGCATTTTCTTTTTCTCTCCAGTGGTAATGCTCAATTGCAGTTTCTCATATTTTAGTTATTTCCAAACAGGTTGTTGCAGATAGAAACTATGCTGCAGGGGCGCAGGTAGCTGTTTACTAAATCACCTCCTTTGAACATTGTGTACTGTTGCAAACTGCTCCTCAGTCTTCCCTCTGTTTTTTTAGGGTTAGGTTGCCTTTCTTTCTTTTACTGTTTGTTCAAGCATTCTTGGATCTGAAGTCTCTATATTCTTATCATCTCTAATTCTATTTTGGGTGACTTCAATATGTAAGTATAGAGAAGTTCTCAAGATTTGTAAATAGATACATTTGACCATTTTGTGCCAACACTATTTTGCACAAGTAGAAGGCTTGGAAGCTGCAAGATGTGATCTTGGTGGGTAGATTAGCAGGCATAGTTCAGTAAGACAAGATGTGTCAGATGCAAAAGCCAATTTTGAGTTGGAGGTGTCGATGCAGGTGTTTATTAGCTATGGACGTCTGCCCAACACAATCTTAGCACTTGACTTCGGCTTCACCCTACCTTTCAATCCACATGATCAGGTATTTTGTCTATGCAGATGCTTGTAGTTTTTCAATTTTCTGAGAAGAAGCTTCTGCATTTGATAGGTTCAATAATCATTAATGGAGAACTTCATAGCAGGTGGAAGTGTGGATGGGGTTGTCACGGAGGGATCCATTGCGCAAGAGCAAGCTGTCACTTTTGCATACACATGGCATGCCCACTCTGCTTCACACTGATGGATCTGACAGTGGGGGCAACAGCTTCCACATTAGGTGTGCCTCCGATGTCATTGCTTAATCATGGAGAGCTTTATGTTTGGAATGAAGTGTATCAATGCAAGGATCCAAGCACTCAACTCTTCAAACAGGCAGTCTGTATGCTGACATGAGGAGCTGTGCTGGTATGCAGAGAGGTGAAATCAGTGATTGGACGTGGGAAGGGCATTCCTCATGCCTTACGTGCTTTTGCACGCGTCCTGTGTGCCACTTCTACACATGGTGAATACAGCTATAATTGTTGGCATTGGCATGCTTTGATTTTTTTAACAGATGTTGAGAAGGAAATGGGCATCACCTTCTGTTTGTATGTGCAGAGTTGACAGAGCTGGGAGCAGAAGCTGGTAGACATGATGGCCGATTGGCTCGAAGGCCTTTGAAGAGTTGTAGCAAAGAGACACAAGCCATGAACTTACTATTGGCTCGTTTTGAGAGCTTAATCCATCAGCATTCAATTGCCGTTTGTGACTTGAATTCCTTCCTCTTGTGCTGTCACAAGTTAAATCCATCATGAACCAAATATAGATTGGAATGCTTTCTACTCTCCATATTTCATGCCCCCTGGTGCTCCTGTTTGAAAAACTTGATGATATGACTATTTATCAGAGTAGGGTTTTGTTTACTCTGTCTGTGAAACTTAGGAACTGTTTTTTGATTTGCCTGTTGGGGTGAGCAATGTACTCTCCAGCTGCTCCAAACCATAACATGATTTACATCAGATGCACATGAATGGGAGACCTTGACAAAAAAATTATGTGGACTGCATGTTTCTGCTAAGTCATCTGAGGAGAAGAAGGAAGATGAAATCTGGCCATGTTTCTTCCCTGATTACTTATGAAATATGGTGTTGGTAATTGCAGGCCCTGCAGATAGCGGAGGCATGCAGAGGCACAAAGCAAAGTCCTGCCAAAAAGAAGCCAAATGCAGAGATGGCAAGTGATGTGGTAGCAGGGGAGCTTCGGGTGCTGTACTCTGCAGCAGCATGGATCAGGCATCACTACACTTCCATCTCTGTACTCACCACTTCACACGCTGTTGTATAGGTCGTAATGGCCTACAACTTTCAACTGCGTGTATGCTCTGACCTCCTGCCTGAGTGACAAGGGAATTGAAAGGCAGTGCTAAATTTGGCAAGCTGTCTATAGAATGTCCAATAGACATTTTGTTCAGAGTACCATAAATTTTTTTATGGAGGTTGCTGTGGTCAGACAAGTCCACTAACCTGCATTTAACACAAAAAAAGGACTCAATTGATGAAACTGAACATAGCTTGTAGTTTAGGGCCATTGGAGATCCTTATTTACATACAATAGTAATGTCCAACCTAGTCAGGGCAACAGATGTATGACAATTTCCAGGGGGTCTGATCCAAAGATAACTTGGATGGGTTCCTGAACTTGGAAATCCTCCATAAGGAGCTTCCTCAAGGTTGAGCATTATACAATAGTTGTAGCTTCCTCAAGGTTGCCCATTGCAGATACTTGACTTGCATGCACTGCGATTGCGATTTGCACTTGCTTGAAATGCCTGCTTTAGTTGGTTGCCAAATTCGAAACAAAATTATCTTTCACCACAAAGCATGTGAGAAGCTCTCTGTTCCTCATCTGGGCACATTTCAAGTATCTTTTCAACATTGTCTCATTCCCCTAATATTAGACATTTGAGATAACAAATAAGCTATACCCAATCTTCTAGGCCTGGTTCTCAATTATCTTCTCTCTTTTGTCTGTTATGTTCTGTTCTTTCTTCCAAATGAGCGATTGTCTTTAATGAGTGTGTATATTAAATGCACCACCGTCCATTTTTGAAAGCTTTGTGCAATGCAAATATGAAAAAAAAGTTATTCAGGTAAGATTTAGCCATAAACAAACTCTCAAGAGTGTTACTTTCAACATTTGTAATTCACCTTCAAAAGGCTTTGGATGTAATTAATGCCAACATCTTGTTTGACAAACGCTGTTGATTTGATCGATGACTTTTACCATTGACATCCTTGACAAAAAAATTTAACACAACAAAAAGAACTTCAAAAGTTTATGAATAAATTCTTCAATGGAACTTCAGTTTCAATGAATCGCAAC
>Ga0116229_10001477_pt1 | contig 36969 bp, 24 predicted proteins | sample S1TSphgellanicum_3_FD_87313 | JGI IMG/M metagenome (GOLD analysis project Ga0116229, IMG submission 87313) | Host-associated microbial communities from peat moss isolated from Minnesota, USA - S1T2_Fc - Sphagnum magellanicum MG | ecosystem: Host-associated > Plants > Peat moss > Unclassified...
AATAGACAAAGTGGGATCAATGTTGTTGCCATCATCCCATACATTTTGGTGGTCCTGCATCCCAAAAAATGCATCCGATTCCTAGCCTTTGCAAACTACAATGCCGGGTAAGTGAGGAAACCTTGAACTAAGATTAGCAATTCTGAAAACAAATGCTTTCCAGGACGCTGAACACATGACCACAAGCTGTTACTGGTAGCTGCAGGAGGATCACACAGAAGGCACTAGCTGGAGTCTGGTAAGGAAAGACCAGTCGAGGCTTCTTCATTTGCAACCAAACAAAGCCTGCAAGCTCATTGTCACTCCACTCATCCATGTACAGAGTTAGATGTTTTTGCAGAAAATACGATCACCATACGATCACCATATTGTAAAATGCTTTATTCAAAGTAAAGAGTTTTACACACAGAAACTCACTGCAGGGAACATAACTGCTCATGGGCAAGATAGCCCATGCTGTTTATATACCTGAACTTATGCACTAAGAATAAAAATACTAACTAATACTTGATAAGTTTAATCTAGAAGTTGCCACAAATAATGAGGGCTTGAGCATATCATCCAACACCCTGTCTTGCTCATGGCATCATTAAACTCTATTCTATAATGACAAATATGTGCTGGACTAGAAAAGCATAGTATTTTTAAAAAGAAATTAAAATTCACCTCACCCCCTTTTAATCCAAAATAAGACTGCATAATCTTCATGATCATGCCACGACTGATTAACAACTAATTATACTTCAAAGCCATCAAGCCATGAGGTGTTGTGGCTCCTCTAAACTCAACATATGTAGTTTGATCTTAAATTTGGCCTCTGTGAGCATATCTTGGTTGGTAGTAGAAATGTAGTCAACAATGATGACTCTCTATTCCACTTGTTGTTGTGCAAAACGCCAATCTTTCTCAAAGTGTTTAGATTTGTCGTGGAAGATAGGACTTTTAATAAGCTTTATTGCACTTTGATTATCACACTTGAGAATGGTTGGGCCAACATGTCCAAAACCAATATCATCCAAGTAGCCCACGAAACTAAAGTCTTTCACAAGCACAATTAGACAAGGTTCGACACCCAGCTTCATAGCTAGATCTAATAGTCATAATCTACTTTTGCGTCTTCTATGAAATGGGAGAGGATCCAAGCATTAAGATGTAGGCACATGTGGAACATTGATCATCTGCATCTTGAGCAAAATTAACATTGATGTAACCCCACAATGTATTCACCTCCCTTTCTATGTAATAGATTCCACATGAAGGGTAATGACGAAGATAGTGAAACATAGAAAGCACAATTTGAAGATGGGCAACTTCAAGTGCTTGCATGTCTCGATTAACAACATTGACAACATAGGCAATGTCGAGATGCATGCAAAGGAGATATAAAAGCTTACCCACAAGATGAGGATATGGAGTGGGATCATCAGGAGCAGTGTCCATGTTGAAAATAATTCCTTCATGGATAGGCACGTAAGTTGGGCAAGAATCCAACATCTAGGTTTCGTGAAATTTTTTGAAACAAACGTTTGTTTAATGCAAAAGAAAATTGTGATGTGTTCATTGAAATTGGACACCAAGATAATGTTGAATGGGACCGAATTCCATCACAACAAATTCAATCTTCATAACAAAGACAATGGTTTGGAGCAAGGCATGATTGTTGCCAATGGTGAGTAAATCATCAACATAGAGAATCAACAAGATTATAGAGGAGGCAATAGCAAGAATGTAAAGGTTGCCATCAGCATCACTTTTGCAAAGGCCACCATGGTGAAGATATTGGTTGATGTGAATATACCAAGGTTGAAGGCTTTGACGTAGGCCATAAAGAGTGTGTCAAAGGTAACATACCTTTTGTTCTTGTCTAAGCACGACAAGGCCTTCCAATTGGAACATGAAAACTTCCTCATTGAAAAAGCCATTAAGAAAAGTTGTTTGGACATCAAGATGTTCAATGCGCCATCCATTGTGTGCGGCAATGGTGGTTAATGTACAGGTGGTCTCCCACTTCAAAACTAAAGCAAAAGTTTCCATGTAGTCCAAACCAAAACATTGTTCAAAGCTGTGCACAATTAGTCAAACCTTATATTGAACCCCATCACCAATGACATTTTGTTTTTTCTTATACACCTAATGAAATGTGATGGCACGTTTGCTAGGAGGAAAGTCCTCCAATGTCCATGTGTGATTTGCTAAAATGGAATAGTATTCCTCCTACATCGCAACTTGCCAATTAGGATCAAAACAAACATCTTAATATTGAAGATCTTCTTTGTCATCTCAATAGTGTTGAACATTTCGGCCACCATTTCGAATTTGCAAGAAATAATGAAATCTTCAAGTCACTAATGAAGACAATGCTCACATGAAGATCATCATAATGACATTGTGTTAAGTGGCATAAAATATGAAACTGTTAAAGTCGGTGCCATTGATTTAGCTGACACCAATGGTGGCATGTGCACCATGGACATTCGTAATGTTAACACCGTTGTTGTTGTTGATTTAGTGAGCATTGTTAATTTAGTTGAAAAAATAGTTGCAAATGTCAATGAAAATTGATGAGCCCACGAAGTCAAAATAATTGGTGGTGATGAATTTCATGACGGTGACACTAGATCAACACTTCAAACTATAATAATCAGCAAAGAATTGAAATTTGGTGTTGAAATCGGTGCAAACACCACAACAAAGGTGGGTCGCTAATGTTATTAGCAACAAAGGCATCATTGTCCAAGATGATTGGATTAGAAGTCTCCACAATTTCGACATCATGAAAAATAATGACCTTGCAGGTGGATGGCTAATAATAATGATAATATTTGACTTTGTCATCATGATTAAGAATAATTCACTCTTCATTGTGAACAACCAATTTCCCTTAATTTGGTTTGTTGTTATGCACATAAATAGTGGATCCATATGCATGTAAATGTGTAACTGATGGCTTTTTACCAAAAAACAGCTCTTCAAATGTTGTCAAGGTGAAGTTTTGTTGATCTCAAATTCAACACCCAAACAACTTTTCCCCATAAGAATTGGGGTAATCTCTTATCCAAGAGAAAACATCCAATGATATCAAGTAGAGAGCAATTATGTCTTTTAGCCACACCATTATGGTAATGGGTGTATGGTGTAGGAAATTGTCTTTTGATGCCAACATTAACACAATAAGTCAAAAAACAATGTGAAGTATATTCACCACTTTTATTTGTCCAAAGTGCAAATATTCATTGGGGAACATCTTTTTCAATTAATGTTGTGAAGGTATCCGGTTTGAAAGGTAAAAACTAGTGGTTTAGGTTAGGTTTTTGTAATTTGGATCCGAATTAACATCAACTTGTTGGAATTGACACAAAAACCAAACCATGGAAAAAATGTCTTGTTAAATCTAAAACTGAAACCATGAAAAAATATTTTTGAAAATAGGGTAAGGATATATATGTACAAAAGTTGATTTTTTTCAAAAGTTAATAAGTAGACTGAACTTTATAATTAATTATTAATTATAATTAATTTCTCAACTTTATATTTACATAGACCCCTATTTTAATTTTCCATAAAACTTTATACTCACATAATCTTTAGCATTGGAGAATGTGTAGTGTGTACATGGAACCAGACCTAATTCAAAAACCAGGTCTAGAGGTTCTTGAATTTGAAAAAATGTGATAGAACCAAAACTGAAGGTTTCAAATTTTGGAAAAACCTAGCTCAAACCCATACTTGGAAAATTGTCACATAAATGTTAAAGTGTCAAAATCAAACCAGAGGTTCCCTCAAAAAGGAAGAATAAGGCAACATTGGTTTCAACCTCTTACCAAAAAGATGAAACTTGTTGAAGACTTCATCTTTGTGAACCATGAAATGCACCCAAGTTCTCCCATAATAGTTGTCAATGAAGCTCACAAAGTAACATGCCCTTCTTGAAGATGGCACTTGAAATGGCCCACACATGTCCGAATGGAACAACTACAAAATCTTAATGGCCATGTAGTAGATTCCTTTTTTCTTGAAGTTTAAATTCCAAGTCCTTCATGTGATCAATCATCGCTCGAATTTTGCATTCACATTTCAAATGACCATTTTTTTTGCAATAGTTGTAAACCACTAACCTTGGTTGGTTAGCCTTTCATGCTCTATAATGTGGTTGATAGTTGTGTGTTGAGTTGTGAACAAGTTGGCTTGTGGTTGAAGAAAAATTAATGCTTCAAAAATTGTTGAAGTTCTTTCTTTATGCCATTGGACGATGATGATTGTTATTCAATCCTCCGAAAAAAACATTTGGGTTTTGCCAAACTTGAAGTCAATGATTCTTTGAATTGCCAAATGTATTCTTGCAACCTTCCACCGCAAGCACTTCTCCATAATCTTTTGCAATAAACCTTAAAACAATCTCCTTGCTTAGTAACTTGGCTTTGAAAGCCTTGTAAGTTGGAAGTTGATCATTTCTAGTATGCATTTCTTTGAATGTGTCATATTCCATAGGTAGCTTTTGGAGCATATAGTGGACAATAATGTCCTCAAGCAGTGACTATCCAATTTCCTCAAGTTGATCTACTACATTTTTTTATCTATGTTAGATGAACATGCATAGTAATATTGTTATTATTTCTTAAACTGATTTTTTTTTCAATTAACATGATTTTTGTAGGCACACATCAAATTCATAATGATCCCTAAGAGCCTTCCAACAAACAAATGTAAATCATAATATCATTTGAGCAAAAACAAAAATTTTTCACATTATTATTAACTACACTCATTGTTTTTGACCATCCAATGATCTCCTGGTCACTCATTGGGCTAGAAGGTCAAATCACACAGTAGGAGAACAATTTGTCATGTTGAAGAGCATGTTTCATTATGTATGCCCAAACACCATAATTAGATGTCCCTTCCAAATGATGAGCCTCTGGAATTTTGGGTCACCACCTATCATGACTATTGTGTGTTGTAATGGTTTTGCTTACTATTAGATCTTGCCAAATCTCTTGTACATGTGTAGTCTGCTTTCTCTACATCTTAATTAGTCTTTTGATCAAATATTGTTGTATTTCAATATAAACATTGGGGGAAGTCACCCACTCGTGAGCTACATTCCTTGGCTAGTCACACTAGTTTGAGGAAAATAAAAGTTCACAATCCTAAGCTGAACAACTCTAATACCATGTAAATTTTTTTATTTAAAGTAAAAAGTTTTACACATAGAAACACATTGCAGGGAACATAATCGTTCATGGGAAAGATAACCCGTGTTGTTTATATACTTGAACTATTGCACTAAAAATAGAAATATTAGCTAATACTTGATAAGTTTAATCTATAGGTTGCCACAAAATAATGAGGGCTTGAGCATATCATCCAACATATATTTCAATTTCAGCCTTTAACATCATACTTGTAAACTTATTGTACTTTATTTTCTATAAATGGATTATCATTAATAGCGCAAAGCAATGTGGAGCCCAAGTTTGATAACAAGTTTTGTAATATGGGCAATGTTATTCATGCCACTTGCTACCACAAATACATGTATCACCTTAAATAGTAAATTTGATACATTTACCATTTTGAAGGAAAAAATTTGAAACCTACAAAAAGACAAGCACAACTTGTTAGTTAAACATATAGTATAGTACCACAAGACATGTGCATGAAGAACAAATCTAAAGCACATTCAAGCTCCATCCCAACAAGAGTTCTTGGGAATTTATAATGAAGTATAGTGACCACCAAAAAAGGCACAAATCTTTTTTGGTTCACAATCTTCAAAGTTTGCAAGAGTGACAAACAAATGCCATTCCATTAGTAATCTAAAGATGTAGGTAGGCACTATCTTAACTAACACAAATATGGGGACTATGTTTGTGAATTCTATATTCATGGGTGACTAGTAACAAAATAATATTGTGATTGAAAGATACAAGATAAATACGATTACAAACTCACATTTTTTTCAATACATTTGGAGGGCTTGTAGTTTATATTATAAAGTGTTAAACAAAGTGAGATTTGCTTCAAATGAATTAAGCCTAATTTCAAACCCGAATATTCTGTTTTCCTTTCCTTGGCTATTTTTTTAGCATGACTATCACACCATCTTCAGATTCAACTAGCTCAAATTGCAAAACATCTTATTAGGGTATAAATCATAACATAGGAGGAAGACATGGTGTTAGTTCTTTAGGGTGGACTAAAAATTAATATTTATTTCCAAAAGTTTGGTATTGAACTTCGAGCATATTCCTACATCAAACCATGCATGATAATTAATGATATGTATACCCCTTGCTTATAATCATTAATTAACAATCAAGATAGTAATAAGTCAAAGTTGGTTATTGTTTAATTAACATAAGTAGGGGGAATATAAATAATAATTATGGATTTAAGTGATATTTGTGTCCATTAGAAGAAATTTTGTATTATGCAATTGTCTAATTGTGAAGTTGTATGCAATTAATTGTCATTTGCAATGTATTTTGTAAATTTTACAACTAATCACCATACTTTTCGATCTATTATTTTTCTTATGACTATAGTGTGAATAATTTGTGACTAGGTTTTTCATCCTTCCATGTTGACTAATTTTTTGAACTTTTCATCCAAGAAGAGGCTTTTGTGTCAAATTAATTACAACTTGATTACCTTTATGTGATGTACTTATAGTTTTGGAATATTTTAGGGTGTTTTCAAATATATTAGGGATATATTTATAGATTCATGTATTTTTGTTATATTTAAAGCATGTTAAATATATTGTATATACATTGTGGTTTGGTTAAGGAGGCTAGATAAGTAGGTAAATAAATATGTAGGTAGTTAAATACATAGGTGAATAGGTAGGTAGGGCTACTTACTAATTAGGTATTATATTCAATATGTACTAACTACTAATAATTATATTTTAATAAATTAGTTAATAATTATCATTTTTGAATTTTATTATTATTAATTAATTATTTATTTCACTAATTCACTAGTTATTTACTTACCTATTTAGTTATATAATTTACAAAACTAAAAAGGAAAACAAGGATATGTGTTAAATTTTCTAGTTGCAACCTAGTTTAATTTACAACTAAGTTGTTTAGTCATAAACTAAGTTACAAGTAGAAAATTTATTCCATATGTTTTGTCTTCAATTTCAATCTTGTAAATTATATAAGGAAATTTTTTTGCATTTCATTTTTATATTTTAAAATTGTGTTATTTGCGATGAACCAATCAAAAGCTGTGCAATGCATTATATTGAAGGGAAAATTTGGAGTCCCTTCATTCGATGATAATTTGCAACATTTGTACAAAATTATTCATGTGAGTGATTAATCTAAACATGTGGCTTTCAAGATGAGTGGAAGTTATTTAAAAGATTGTGAAATTATCTCAAATCTTTAGAAGAATTCATGTTCATTAAATTGATTAATAACATGATTTTAATGTAAGCCACATTAAGGGGTACAAACTTAATTTGTAAAGTGCAAAGATTAAGTAATATCTAAGATTTTATACTTGTAACTCATAGTGAAGTTGGAACATTGTAGGTGTACCAAGCTTGTAGTTTAATATGTTATTTAAGATAATGAAACAAATATTGTTAGATAGTGATCACTATAATGATAACATAAAGGAACTTGACAATATGGTCAAGATTGTTACAAGCTTCTTGACAAATGCATAAGTGGTTTGCTATTATTATGTTTGGAATATTTTACATAAAAATGCAAAATAACAATTGTAATGTTGGAAATAACAAAGAAAGTTTTATTACAATGGAACTTTCTTCACCATGAAGTATTTTTTACGCCTAAGAATTTATTTTTCCTTCAAGCTCAATACTTGACATAGACCTTTGAAGATCACAATTGTTCAAACCCTAACCTCTTCACATCTCTTTTAAAGAATCATTGATGTTCATATTTTTAAAAACTAGTAACTTATAAAATGATTATAAACTAACTATTTTTTTAACACTCCCACTTAGATAGGTCTTTAATCAATCTACAATGCCTTGTTGTTTGAGTTCTTGGCAATAGGGTTTCATTGTGGAGACCAAGGTGTAATAGTTCTACAAATGGAATTCACATCATCAATAATTGAAGTAGTTCAACAATTAGACCATCCACAAAAGTGAAACGATGACTTGATGTTGATATTCTACTATCAAAATCTTCTACTTAATGAACATATGTAAATCCCATTAGATTTATATTCCTATTTCCATCATATAGTAATCCAAACATTGTTGTGTTTCTAAGGTATTCAAAAATCCCTTTGACAATTTACTAATGAGTCTCAATTGGATTTGTAAGAAACTATAATATTATTCCCACCAAATATGCAATGTCAAGTCTTGTACTACAAGTCACACAATACATTAAGCTACCTACAACACTTTGGTATGGTACCTTTTTCATGTTTTCCTTTTCATTTTCAATTTAAGGAAACATTTCCTTTGTGAGCTTTAAACCTATTTCAAGTGCAGTCGAAACAACTTTGCTCATTTCCAACTTAAACATTTGTAATTTAGTTTCAATGTACTTTGCTTGGTGCATGTAAATGGTGCAATTCAATCTATCTTTTTTTATTTGAATCCCAAGACAATGTTGAATGTGCCCCAAATTTGTCATGGCAAACTCTTTTGCCAACTTACTTTCGATCAATCCATCAACATCATTGTTTACTAATATTGCATCATCAACATATAAGGCCAACATCACCAATTGATTATCTTGTCTAAGAATGTACAAGTCGGTGTTTGCTACACTATTTTTAAAACCAAATGTCAAAAGAAAAGTATCAATTATATCATACCACATTCTTGGTGATTGTTTAAATTCATAAAGTGTCTTATGTTTAACTTACAAGCTTTGTGATGAGTCTTTGGTTTGAATAAACCCTTGGTGTTGTTCCATATAAATTGTTTCTTGTAGGTATCCATTAAGGAATGTAATTTTGGCATCCATTTGGTATAAAGGTGAATTTTACAACACGGGAAAAAATGCCATGATAATCAGAACCATGTACTTGTGAAATCTTTTAACGATCAACTGTGCTTTGTAAATGTCAATACTCCCATTAAACTTCAATTTGATCTTAAAGATCCATTTACAACTAGTAGTTTTATATCATGGAAGTAGGTCAATTAATGTCCATGTTTCATTTTGCATCATTGAATTGAATTTGGAATTAATTGTTTCCTCCCAATTAATCTCGTTAGGTGTTCAAAAGTAATAAGTTCTAGTAATAGGTTTTCATCTTTTGTAACTTCCATAGCTTTATCATGGAAGTGATGAATTTATCAAAAGTTTTTTTTCCCCCTTTTCGACCTTCGTAGAATGGATGATTGGTTATTCACAATCATAATTTCTTCTTTTATGTCCTCAAAAATGTTATCTAACCCATCTTCAATAGTAGAGTTCTCACCCTCTTTTTGAGATTATATTATGAACTCATTAACTTCCACTTTATATGTATCATCACTAGATTGATAACTTCTTTCTTGGTTGTGTACAAGTTCTCCCAATTTTTCAAAACTTGTAAATGTTTCATCAAAATTGACATCCTTGTTATAGAATACAATTTTTTTCCTTGAATAATTTATATCATGTCACTCGTTCAATATATCCTATGAAGATACATTAATTCTCAAACTTTGAATCCAATTTTTGTCTTTTTGTGTTGGGACATAAGCATAGGTTTGACAACTAAACACTTTGAGATGTGCCACATGTGGTTTCTCACTTGTCCACATTTCCTCCAATGTTTTTCCTACAATAACTTTCATAGGAGTTTTATTTTGTAGATATATTGTCATTCATACTACTTCCGCCCAAAAAAATCGGGAAGTTTAACTTGCTTGAACATGTTTTTAGCACATCATTGTAAAGACATTTTCTGTCATTGTGCTACACCATTTTGTTCAAGTGTGTAAAGCACTATGAATTGTCTTGTTATGCCATTATTTATACAAAATTGATTGAAGACATTTGAAATGTACTCACCACCATTTTCTTGGAAGATACTTAATACTTGGTTTTTCTAATTCTTAAAATTGACCACAATTCTCTTTGAAAAATCATCAATGAAGGTGATTATGTAACTAGCTCCACCAAGAAGCTTTGTTTGCATAGGGCTACAAACATCTAAGGGTGCAGTCATAAAAACATGTACCAAAAACAATCGTAACCACTACTTAATTTTTTGAATTTTGGATTATAAAAAAAGTAAAATCATATATATATATATATAATAAATACATTATGCACATACCATAAAAAATTGAAATCAATCTAATGAATGAAAAATACATATAAGGATTTTTAACCTCTTATAATCACTGCTTAAAATTTACATAAAAACAATTTAAAAATAGTTTTGACATTAAAAGCACAATTTGAAAATATTTTTTAATGACATATTTTGGGATTTAAAAATATATATAGCTTAACATAATAATATTTTAAAATTTTAAAAATTGAAACTTTTTTTAAAAGACGTATTAAAATTTTTAAAAAATATTTTAAGAATAAAGCAATGGTCTAAGGGGCCACATATGGCTCCTATTAGGGTGATTGGACCCTTAAAAGTAATTTTTTATCTACCTAGATGTTCAATGTCCTCCATCCTTTAAGAATTTTTGTCTATGTTGTTTCACTTCTACACAACCCTTACATAAATGATTGTATGTTACTTCTTTTAAGGAAAACCCTTTTACAAGGTTTAAGTCTTTCAATTGTTTTTATTTTTCATTGGTAATATATCTTAGTTTTTATGCCAAAGTTTCTATAACAAGTGTGTTTTTTGCAATAATATCATTTTCTAATCTATACAAATCATTCTCCAAAATGGCTTTAGTTATTACTTTCCCCTTTCATCATAATCTATACAATTATAATTTTGGACTAACACTTTATATCCAACTTCTACTATTTTTCTTACAAAAATAAGGTTTTTTTTGTTAAGGAAGGAACATGTAAAACATCTTTTATTTCTTTCAACTTTCCTTTAGAAGTCAATAATAGAGATAGTGCCTTTTCCAATAATGGGATGTTTATTGTCATCTCCTTGGAATACACATTGAATAGGAAAGATTGCATTATAGACAAGAAAATTATCTAAGTTTGGGGTCATGTGTTGAAATGCCCCTAAGTCTACACATCGTATATCATATTATCTAAATGAAGATTCAACTAAAAGAGAAATTACAAATAACACAACACTTGTATTTTTTATTGTGATTTTTTACTTTCCTCTTTTATTCCTTTGTTATTATTTTCTTACAATGTTTTATCATGTTACTTGACTTTTCACAATAGAAACATCTTATTTTAAACTTTCTCCTTTTCTCAAATTCTATTATTTTATCCTTGTGTGAAAAACTTCCAATTTTTTTTGATATCCGACATTTCTAAGAATAAGGCCTTACCTACTCTTATAAAGACATGAGTTTTTTTTTAAAAAATCTTTAAGCAATAATCCTATGACTTCATCCATTGATAGTTTGTTTTGTCATGAACTAATGACACTACAAACCCATCATATGAACCTTATGGCAGGACCCCAAGGTCCCATCTGGATCCTGCTGTTGCATAAAGTCTGTAGCAACATCAATACAAGTTTGATTCAGTTGAGGAAGGCGGCAATCTACTGCATTCACCGAGATCTACACGACCAGCTAATCATTTTGAAATTGTAAGGTACTTTATATTATGGGTCAGCCTTGCGAGTTAATTATGGTTTGGGGGAGAAGTAGCGCATGATGGACTTCTGAGATGGCCCGACCTCCATCATCTTGACCTTCTTCGGGCGACCCGGCCTTGCCTTCACCACCGTTGGTGTCGATTTACACATCTCATCGACTGCTAAATGTTGGCGCTTGTTTTGGCGTGTCATCGGGGCTTGCTCTTGGTTCTGTTCCGTTTGATCAAGTTGCGCATGCAGAGTTAGTGGAATTTTAAGATAGTACGATAGGTCCTGGGGCGGAATCGAAAAGTACTTCTTCCTCAGTGAAATCAACTTTTTGTTAGATAGGGTTAACAGTGGTGCAATTTGTAGTTGTATGGGAATTCATGCTGCCTGTTCAACTGTAATGATACCGGCACCGAACAAATCAGACAAAATCGATCTCTTAATCAAGTCCGACTTGATGCCTTGATTAGTGGGAGTACATAGCCAAACTGTCTGGGGCTGAGCTCAACAATTTCATGTTCATGAGGCCTTGATCGAACTCGAAAAAGTAATTGAACGTGTATCAAGTGGGAAGCTGATTGAAATGCTTCTTCAGGACTCGATCCCAACCGACGTAACAAGGGCGCTGAGAGTCATGATGGTCAATAAACTTTGCGTTGACTCCTTTGACTTGGGTGATGGCCTCGACGATAGCCATTGGAGTGTAGAAGTTTTTTCCCTTCATCGCATTACGGCACCACGCGACAATCCTATCGGCAGTGTTCTGGGAATGTCCACGGATCAAGTAAATCAACACGACCTTAGTGTAGAATGTGATGGAGAGCAGGGCAAAGAACTGCATGACAAGTTGCGATTTGTTCTACTTGACGCAGTTGTCGAGGATGACCACCAGGATCTTGGGTGTCGCCTGCTTGCGCTCAAGCATTGTCTTGAACTTATTGGAGTGGTATGTAAACCGCATGCAACGCAAGTTGCATGGCGCATCCGCATCCTTGCCTTGCGTTCGTTCGTCATAAAAGAGCACGTCGGCGCTGTCGCTGGTAAGGTCAGCAACAACAAAGTTCAAAACCATCAGGTTGGAGTTAAAATAATCGGCCGATGGCCGTGAATGCCCATAATGAGGCATGGCGAAGCTGCCACCGAAATCCTCAATCTGAATTTGAATCATGGGCACTTATTATGTTGCGCAATCGACTGATCTTTGAACCACCGATGGATAAGAAGGCCTGAATCTCACGTTCCGAGAATCCACTCTAGATCAGATTCATGATGATCCCTTCTGACTGCTACCATTCAACACCAACCCGATCCATTTCCATAGACGCCCAATCGGCACGGATTTTGTTGGTCGCATCTTGGCCGATTTTGGTAATGAAACGTTCCAATGTGTTTCCTTCCTATTCGCTAGTGGTCGACGTTGCTGCTGAATCACGATCGGATGGGAACCACCGACTCCGCCCGATCGATATGATACCTGCTCAGCTCGCAATGTTGACAACTCCGATGCAATGGAGTTGGTGGACGCTGATAATGAAATTGTGGCAGTTGATGATGGGGATGTCATGGTGGCCATTGATGAAGAGGTGTTTTACGTCTCCAGCAGCTGGTCTGATGCGGGTGCTGATTTATCAGCGGTAAGGTAGCAAATGATATTCTGCTCCCATTTTTGCGCAAGGAAAGATTTAGGGAAGGTGACCAAGAATGCTTCAATGTGTTGAAGGGCCATTTGCATTTTGCTTATTGGTGTTGTTCTCCACATGTCAATATCATCATAGTATCTAATTAAAGTACGCAAACGCGCATTCAGCTCTTCATAGCAGTCCTCAACGTAGCGCTTGGACATGATTGCAATCATGTTTGGATCGTCTGGGCGACGGGGCGACCATCGCCGACACAAAAATTAATTAATTGCCTTCGACATTTTAGCTTTATTATTTGGGACCCCGGGGTCCCGCCATAAGGTTCATATGCTTCTAGTAATGAACCAAGTAGTTTGTTTTGTCTTGTTAATGACACTACAAACTCATCATAATGAACCAAACAACATTATGTTGCTTATTCATCTACCATTTTGGTCTTTACAACCTTTAGTTGTGTCTTCAAAACATTAAAGGAACTCAAGTGTTTTTCTACACTTTCAATTTCACTCATCTTTTGACTATGAAAATGAGTGGTAGCAAAGGCATTTGATATGATGTCTTTGGTTTCAAATATTGCAGCCAATTTATCCAACACCTCCTTTGACATTTTAGCATTAGTCTCCAAGTGCATTTGGTTGTTTCTAAGAGGGGTTATAAGACTTGTTCTAGCCATTTGATCTCTTTTATCCCATGTAATTTAACCATTGGTTGTACTAGGTTTTACACTTGTCCCATCAACTACTAATCACAAATCTTTGTTTATCAAAATTTTTAAGTGTGATAGTTTGATCCATCAAACCTACCTTCCACTCAAATTTCTAATGTGTTATAGTTAGACCCCTAATTACTTCCAAAGGAAAGTGATGATGTCATGGGGAACTACTCTCAATGATTCATTTCAATGAATTCTTTACTTTTCACTAAATTGGATCTATGACTATTTTTAATTGCTATTATTACCTTGTAGATCTAATCTTGTTTTGATACCATGTTGGAAACAACAAAGAATGTTTTATTACAATGGAGCTCTCCTGCCAACCATAGAAGCATCTCTTACAGAGAAGAATTTGCTTCTCCCCCAAGCTCAAAGTTCACATACTTGACATAAACCTCTAAAGATCACAGCTATTCAAACCCTATCCTCTTCTGATCTCTTCTAAAAATTGTACATGACTAGAATTGTTCAAACTTGTAGGAGTTGTTGCTAAGGGTCAAGGCATCTCTTTTAAGTGTTGTTGGCCTTTTAATTTTTAAAGAAGAAGAACTCTGGACATCTAAGATTGTTGCATTATCTATTTTGCAGCATATCTACTTTCATACAAGGATATCACCATTCCCTCTGTACCTGCAACTGGCAAGCACAGAACTCAGATTACAATGGTCACAGCAGCGGCAACAGCAGTGATGAGATTGGTTTTCGTAGCTGCTTTTGGAACATATGGTGTACTAGGTGTAGCACGTATGGTCACTGAACTTGGTAGTGGATCAACAGGTTTTATTGCAACTCAAGCGCAAGATTAATTACTGCTCTACATGAATCACAACTGTAAGTACTATTGGTATGATTTCTTGGCTATGTTTTTTTAAAGCAGTATACACACAATCAGAGGGTATAATGCCCAAGTACTCAGACGTGTAAAGGGCTACATGTAAGGAGGCATCTGCATGGTCAATGCCTGACTCCGTCTTTTAATCTGGAGGCATGCTTGGATGTTGCATTGTTGGAGCAAGAACTCCACAAGCAACATACTTAGTCAACTCATGTTTGGATCCAGTTTTCACAAGTTCCAATTTACTAATGTCTTCAAAGTACCTTGAATTAATAATTTATGCTGCCATACACAATGATATGGTTTGCTAGCCTTGGAACCATGCATAAGAACATTAATGACCCTACATGTTGAGAAGAGCCTTGCAATTGGTAGAAAACACACGTAGGGAAAAGTCTAAAAACTTAAGTAAACTTGTTGTTGCAACTTTGTTCTCTCCATGTGCAAGAGCTTAAATTCGGGTTTGACTTATTGGCATCTGTATTTCAGTTCAAAGCAGTGAGGAATTCTTTTGGATATCACCAAAACTGTCAATTACTTGAAACCCACCATGGATTGTCCAAAGCTCAAGAGTGAACTTCTGAAACTGGCAAATCCTCTGACCTGAATGAACTTTTTGAAGATTGTGGTGGACACAAGAGCCCTGTTCAAGGAAGTGTTGATGGAAACACAATTTTGGGGAATTTTGAAGGCCGGCCAAGGAGGTTATGACCCTACCATGCAGGCCTAGCACATGTGTCAACTCTATTAAGATATTCTACAACCCAAGTTTATTCTTTTGAATTCCTTGCAGAAAAGATTTAAAGACAACTCAGGGCTGTCTTGGTTTGCCAACTTACCTCATTTGTTATAGATAACTATGGTGTCCACAATGTTATCCAATTAGCTTGGAATTTTAAAATTTTGATCTGGCAAGAAATACATGTAAACAAATTTCCAACACTCCATCTGGACCAGTTTGTGTCTTCTTCTTTAAATTAATCTCTTGTAGTAATTTTTCTCATGATCTGTTGAGGTTCATTTTGAGGTTAAGCAATCGAAGTTAGTTTGGATCTTGACCATATTTCAATTTAAAGTAATGACTTTTTGACAATTTTCTTGAACACTATTTCCATTCTTGATTTTCACAGAAAGCTCTTGAAAAATCTGGACATACAGTGAACTTGCCCAAATGTGGTGTCAAGCCAGATTGCCACACTTGGGAAGTAACTCTGTACAAACTGAACAACTCAACATGGCTAGGGAATTTGCTGGATGGTAATGGCTTGGGTGGCTACAGACACAAGTGAGAGCAGTTTACAGTGCTTCCAAGTTCCTGTGTGCTTCTTCTTGATTTCCAGGTATGCTCACATCTTGAATGTATTTCATCAGTTCATCGACAAGAGGGATACAATATCTCTTCTTTACCTGGGCCAAACTACATTTGGCAAATATATAAGCACATGAGCACCTCAATTCTTTTGTTTTCAATTTTAGCACATGCAGTCCTAGGCGCATTTAAGACATAATTTTGCGAATGATTCTGCAGAATGATATCCAGGGTGAGCAACAAGACATGTGCCAAAAAATGAAGAAGAGCCTTGGTGCCTGCAGATATTGTACTCGAATTCAACAAGGTGGACCAGAAATTCTCACCATGTGACTTCAACCAAAATAGAGAGAATACAGCTATTTATTTCAACAGGCAAAGAGAGAATACTGCCTGGCAGCTGAAGTATGGAAAAGAGCTCATTCATTATGTGTATTTGGACCCTATTCCCAAAGAAGACAAGTTTCGTCAGTTGCAAGAGGATGGCATTCTTGGTTTCCAAGAGCTTTGCTGCAAAATTGGGCATCTGAGTATATGATACCTACTTGATTGTTCAATTTCTATAGAACAAATGAGCCAAGAAGCAAGGTCAAAAATATGGTAGGCTTCCTTCTATTCCTTGTTCTAGCAGGCTGATGCTGTGGATATTTTCAAAACAAAATTCCCATCCATATGAAGATGGTTACAGATCTTGGGATCACCATGCGATTCTTACCAGTTCTGTTTATGTGTTTAGGGTGCATGTCTGGTGAGGTTCTGGTAGGTCTCTTCCATAGTGTGCTACATGTATGCCAATTTGAGTGGGACAAAATTTGTGATAACAAACTGATTCTGTACTTTGTCAAGTGAGCGACTCCATGTGGTGGAGCTTGGAGGTGGCCCCTCAGGAAAAATTGTAATGAGATATCTATAGAAATAGAAAGTAAGGAGGCTAGAACAAAGACACTCTTATTCTTATTTGTTTTTGGATCACCTGGCAAGAATCAGTGACATAGAAAGTAGAACTTCTCCTCTGAGTTGGGTTGTAATCCATGCACCTGCATTTTGTTACATAATCTTTAGCTAAATGTAAACATTGTAATGATGCGAGGCAAGGTTCAGTTTTAAGCTTGTTTGGTGTGTTGATTCCATGTGTTATGGCTTGCTAGTTTCATTAGGAAGCACGAAAAGAGGTCAACTATGATAGGTTGCCTTGTTCAATTGGGGATGCGTGGTAAGTTTAGAGGGTTTAGGAGTACAACAAAGTACAAAACTGGGCTGGAATCTACACAGACAGAAGCTGGGTGTGTGCAAGGGAATGTGAATGGCAGAGGTGATGTTGCTTGCTTTCTGGAAAAATGAAGAGCTTACAAATGTTGTAAATGAAGATTTGTATATTTGTAAAACTCTGCATGGTAGAGTGAACAAGTGTTGTTTCACCCTCTGATTTTATTCAAAGATTTTAAGACTTAAATTAACAGATAGGGTTCTGGCACATTACTTCTTCTGTTTTTATTACAACTAAACAAGCTTTTTTCTCCATTTCCAACTTTGAAATTACATGTACACAATTTACTGTGTCACCACTGGTGTGAGCCCTGACTACATTCACCAATTATCATGTTTACACTCTTTTACATGTGATGAGTACAGGTTTTTATTTGAGTCCCAATTATGTTCACAAGCATGGTGTATCATACATTATTCAGTTTTAATGTCTTCTCATTTGGAATGCTTGGAGCAAACACAAACCTAACCTATCATTTCAATCTCCCAAGTGGAAAATTAGAAACAGAGAATCTGTAACCATCTGCATTTTGATCCTGCCAAGGAGAAGGGGAATACAAAATTGGAGCCAGATGGGGACAGACTGGAGTTCTGCAGGCAGAGAGAAAGGGGGGGAGGGTATAAGTCTCATGAATGGTGAAATGGAAGAATCTTACAGATTCACAAAATTTGTGGATTCCATCCCTGGACCTGTGTTCTCCAACTTGTTTACATGCAGGACAGAAGAGAATGGCAGGCACATGAATGGGCAGCCTATAAGCCTATAAGTTTCCAATACAGATGTCATCTACATCTTGCAGACAACAGAGTAAGTCTAACAACAACAACAAGCAAGGGATAAATGTTAAGATTCAACCCTGTTGCCATTACTCAAATCATCCTTCAATCACCTGTTTCATGTTAGCATCCCAACCTCAAACTCCTCAAGGAATTTGACACCAGATTCACGAAACCTAAAAATGCACAAAGATGAACTCTTGTTCTTGTGGTCTGTTGACAGTAAAAACCTGCCCAACTTTGCAAGAATGTGTTTTCAAGAATTCTTGGAGGAAAAATAGACGTAAGGAGGGCTGTAAAATGTGTTTTTCAACAACAAAAAAGCGCTGATTTCGTGAATTGAAAAAAAAAAAAAGAGAAATAAATTCTGGTTTCCTAAAATTATTTGAATATTTTTGTGTTACAATATATCAGATATTTTCAGCATGTATGTTTCCTTTTCATCATGAGCAGTGTTCATGTATAGTAGCAGACTACCACCAATCCCACGGAGAGGGAAGCTTTTTAAAGTACTGAAATAAACTGGTTGCATATTGTATATACAGTCTGAACCTTTGAACAAATTGGAGAGACTACCCAATTATTGGATTCTTCATGTCCACTCCATTCTTCATAACATTCAATTCATTTGTTGGTTCCAAGACCCTTTACTTTGCAACCTGATATACAAGCTTCAAAGTGGAGGTTGAAAGTTGAAATATCCCAATTGTGCATATTCCCTCAATCTAGATTTGTTAAAAGATGCAAATTTGTAAATGAGATGAGATGAAATTAAAGACAGATTATATGCAGGTAAAAGCACTCCAAGAGAATTTCTAGTATGTGTGGAGGGTGCGTCATCTGTGAATATCCCTCCTATAAAACAGAAGGGATATTAAGGATCTTATGCCTAACCCAAAAACCCTTTTTAAGAGGGTAAGATCCTTCTCACTCTTAAAGGAATAGGCATAACATTCTTTTCACTATCAGGTCTTGTGATTTATGTATGTTTGGTTGTCATAGGATTGGCAATCAAAATTTCATGATAACTTTCATCATTTTTTGCATTTAAGATATTTTAAAATATTTGAGAGGTTGCTAGCTTAGTTGCTAACGCTAAATTACAAAATTTGTAGATTTTTTGTTAAAGGTCTAGGGGTAGCTGACATCCCAAAAAGACCTCCAAACTACGTCCGAGGTAAGTTAACACTCCTGCTTTGCAAGGGCTCCCAACTATTGCCTCATTGATGTTAATGAAAAAGAATAGCAAGGTTCGTAGCATCATTACAATAGGTGCAGCTGCTACTTTTTGCAACTAGAAAAAGGTAACATCCGCCACTTTAACTAGACGTTAAGGAAAAAACTGAAAAAATGATGCAACCCTGCAAAACTTGATTTATAAACACACCGTAGAATTGAAAAATGTACAAAAGAATAAGAAAAAGGAAAAAGGAAGAATTTACAGGATGTCAAGTTAGCTCAAACAGGTGTGGCACTAACTTAAGAATGACTTGAAGTTTGAGAAAACTAAACTAGTGTCATTTTACATTTTAGAGCTAAAGCTCTCCTTTTGAAGGGTACCTATTGCAGCAGCATTTTAGTTGATTGGTCTTCCCAAAAAGTTATGTTCATTCCCGCATTCAATCCGGGTAGTCAAAAAACTAAAAACTCTTCAGAATATTGTGGACACTGATTTGTTACAACCAGTGTTGTGTGGTTATATTTTTAACACCAATTTACCAATCAGATACGTACAACAACGTAATATCATATAACCTAGAATCTGTTTTCTCCAAACTGATATATCCAAAGAAGTGCATAATACTTCCTTTTGAACATGATGGACATTTTTTAATAACCTTTTTGCACATGTAGGACTTATGCATAACCGGAGAAAGATACATCTGTGACTCTAGGAAACTAGGGTTTTGGGTAAATAGGAGCTATAACTTATATGAGGACTAACTGCCCTTACCTGTTTATCCTGTGATTATTGGATTGGATAAATAAGGAAAAATAGACGCCCATTTTTTTTTTTAATCCAATAAGGTATTGCACAGTCTTTAGGGGAGGCCCTGGGCAGGCCTTTCCCTAGACCTAATCTATGGTTGTGGTTAGGATCAAATTGGTTAAACTTCAGTCATAATTGATTCAGGTATGTAACATTCCATTTACTGGGTGGGTATGAGAAATTGCATCAAACCCCCTCCAATTATAAAGGTGAGTATTCATAGGGTTCATAACCATGGTTCTCAAAAGAGTTCAAAGAGGTTTGCCTCGTCCTTTATGGCAGCTGAACTTGTCTGTGGGCATGTACAAGCCCTTTTTTCCCCCGAAGGAACTTGGCAATGCCCCTATGGTTTCCACGGCCCTGCCAATGCCCTTAGGGCTTTCCCCAGGGCTATGTCAATGCCCCTAGGGTTTTCCCAAGTGGTCATGAGTCTTGTAGAGAGAGAGCGAGAGAGAGAGAGAAAGAAAGAGTGTGTTTTGTGAGTGAGACTGTGTACGCTTTGTCTTCGAGCTGCATTGCACCTTGCTGTGTCGCCTGCGGATCTGTGCGGCAACTCTCCGGTACTATAACTTATCCTTTTTCCGAGCTCGAGGGCTTTCTCCCCCCTCTTCTTCCCCACCAGTTTTGGTAGTATAAGGAGACAGTGATGCTGGCATTGCAGTGCGGAGTGGAAGATCTTGTTTGCGGAGGGGATTTCGTTTCATGTTGTTGTTGATTTCCGTGTTGTGTTTCTTGCTTTCTTCTAGGGTTTCTTTTCTTCGATACTAGGATATGGGATTCCGGTCGTTGACAGTGCGTTGTGTACTGTAGCTTATGGCTAACATAGTTTTTGCAGCCGAAAAAGTAGTTTAGGGGACTTGGTTTGTGTTAGAGAAATGTCTGTCTTCAGATTCTTTTGTTTCTGTCTGTTTCACTGCATTTTTCATCTCGAGCTTCAGTGCCGAGAGCTGCTTTGTTTGACTCTCGGTTTTGGTTACGGTTTGTGGTTTTGCAGACTCCGGACCCTTTGGTTTCGTTCTACCTTCATTGAAAAGTGTGAAGACCAAAAAAAAATAAAATGGTGCGTGGCGGAAGCAGTGGAGGAGGGCAAAGCTCATTAGGCTATCTCTTTGGATCGACTGAGACTCCTCAGCCCAAGCCTCCAGCAAGAGCACCTGCACAGCCTCCACAACCCACAGTAGCTGAACAACGTCCGGCAGGGCTAGCAAGAACTCCCCCTGAAGAGAAACCTGCTCTGGCTCCTGCTAAAACTGTTGAGGACTCCGGAAGCTTGGTTGATATGGGAGGACAGAACAAAATGGGAAGGAGCTCCAATAATTATCACAGGGCGGATGGCCAGAACACTGGGAACTTCATCACTGTGAGCTTTCTGATCTATCTACTTGAGTTCCAAAGACCTTGCAATGTTGTTGATCATAACATTGCCATTTTGTCTGCTGCCAGTTTCTGAATGGAGTCAACTTTCTTCGTCTTTGCTTACTTATTCCATCCAGAAAATCTGGTGATCAGAACTGAATTCCCACTGTGGATCTCTTCATGTGCTTCAGTCAGAGACCCCTTGTGCTCTTGCTGCTGCAGCCCTTTTGTTCTTTCTCAGTTACAGTCTGAAATCTTAAAAGCACTGTCTGCATATGCATCAGCAACTGTTGCTTTGGTGGGAACCTTCTCTTTCTGTACTTTGTGTGGAGAAGGCATTTTATCATTCTTTCTCAGTTATGGTCTGAATTCTTAAGAATGTGTCTGCTTATGCATCAGCACTTTGTCCCTTTGGTGACCTTTTTTCTCTTTTGTCAACTTTGTGCAGAGAACACATGTTATTATCTGTTTAAAAAAATGTGCTTCTCTCTGGTAATCTAACATGATACTGTTCTTGGTGCAGGATAGGCCAACAACAAAGGTACATGCAGCTCCAGGAGGTGGATCATCTTTGGGGTATCTTTTTGGTGGGAACTGAGTATATTGTCACATGATAACAATGTTCTGGGTGCTTAGGAGGTCATAGATTGCTTGATTTGCACCTTCACTGTATATTCAAATGCTTGGCTTTGTTGTTTGGTGGTAGTGAAACTTTTAGCATGAATAACCTGTTGTAATTTGGCAGCCTGTATTTCAAAGTGCCTTACTTGGGACAACCTATATGTTTCTAATTTCTGGTAACAATCATCTCATTTGCTTGTTCATATGGTTCTCAGGCTCTCAGTTGTTGATGCCTTTCTTGTTGGCAGCCTATCACCAACATAAAAGTTGAAGCATCATGGGATTGGTAACAGAAACAGGAGCTCTTGTAGATGTGTGAGGCCTTGGCTCCATTTCCAGTTATCACTGTGTTATTTTGTGATTGTACAGTATAAACACAGCACCCTTTACGTTTGGTCCATGTAAGTTATACTGTCTTTCATAGTTTGTATGAGATGCATCTTTTTGGTCCATATCATTCCAAGCTTTATCTTCAACTCCAGCTCCAAAGCCATCTGCATTCACTGTGTAATTTCCCTGTGAACCTCTTGACTACATGTATACCCTGAAACAGGATCACTCTGGATCTGGAACCTTGCTATCTGTTATTCTGAAGGGCCAAATGATCTCGACAGCTCTCAGACGAACCTGAACGCTGGATTTTGCTATTTAGGATGATGAGTAGCTCCTTCCCTTCAATTTCCTGAAGACTTGTAGTATTCTGCTAGACCCTGCCCACAGAGGTAGCCTTATGATGGAATTGCCTCAATGCTCTACCTAAGCATGCCCAATCCACCTAAGCTGTGTTATTTTCCATGTCCTGAACTACATTTTAAGGATCAAAGTTGGCTTTGTTTGAGAATTAAAGTCCTTGTCTGCAATTGTTTCTTTAACTCCAAACAAAGGTTTTAACCTTGTTCTGGCTTTCTTAATCATGAGTATTGTCAGTTCTCATGGGTTAATTGTTTGATATTCAGGATTTTGCTTAATTAATTGCATGTGGAATTCTAGATTTTCCTGTGGATTGTATTTCTTGTTCTATTTTTTCCTCAGATTCTCTGCATCATCTGGATTCCCCTGAGCCAGTTGACATGTTGATTGTTGATGGTGCATTGTGCAATCCTCATGGTGGAAGCCATGCTTTTGCAATCTGTATTATCTGTATGGCAATTTTGACCGTGTCAAGATGGATCTTTTGAGGTTTGGCTGGAAGATCATTGAGTGCAGCTGCATTTACAATGTCTATTTGGTGTCATTTTTGTGTCAGATTGTGGCTAATCAGAATGGTGAAATTTGACTGAAGAAAACTACATAAATCTGGACTAGAATCAGCATGAAAAACAGCGTTCCTGTTCCATGTCCATCTTCACTTGCCCTTGAATGTTTTGTTCATTGTAAATGAGTTCCAACACTTTGAGAAGAGCCATTGACTTCAGACTATGCTAAGTTCATTTGTTCAGTCTCATACCTTCTGAATGTGGAAAGGAAGTTTGCAGAGGGGGAGAGAAACTGCCCACTGAACGCTGCACTGCAATAGTTTTGGAGTATGCTCAAATTCAGTCTAAATAGTTGCAAAGGACAAGAGAAACTGCACACTGGAAGCTACATTACAATATAGTTTTGGAGACACTCAAATTTGGTACAAATACGACTAAACATTTCACAACATGAAACCCTATTATTTTACTATGCCTTATAGCTTGACTCTTATTTTCCATAGAGAGAATGAGGCTAAGAGTCATTGAAAATTTTGTCAATTTGATGATTTTGTCGACCAGGAAATCCTTCACAACACATCAGTGCTGACAAATGGAGAGCATAAAACTGGACCATGAAAATGGCAATAGAGAAAAGTTGTTCAGCAGCCATTCAAGAAAGAGTTCCATTACCCACTTGAAGTTACCAAAGCCCTCATCAGATATTTCATAAGCATAAGAACTGTGGCTAAAGATTATTAGCTAAATATTGCTTACAAGCTCTGCACTTTGGGGTGGGGGTGTATGGAATAAATGCAAATGTTTTAAAACGTTTTTATAGATAACTATATTTCATGTGATGTATCAATATTGCCCATTACATTAAAAAAACCTAAACAACATAAACACACATGTACATGTAAGAAAAAAATGTCGTTTGTAAATTTCATTATCCATTGCCTCCTATGTATTTACAACCACTTGGATTCAAATATAAGGAGATACCTTCCAATTGAAAATTTTACTAGAAAAAACAATTAAAAATATTTCTATGTTTAAAAGACTTATAAAATAAATAAATTCTACAATATGATTTATCCAATTTATTGAATTTTTATATCTTGAAAAGAACCTACATATAAATAAGTTTGAGGAGTTACTTAACAAACCACACATTTTTCAAAAATGAACACCATCAAATATATAACCCAATGCATTAAATACACATGATGTTATTTATGGTTTGCAAATACAAACATTTAATCTATCCCAAATCCATATGTAACAACATATTGTACATCACATATTACAAATATTGATAAATATGTAACATCAAAATTACATTCTAGGATACAAAATGCATTCTAGAAAAAAAATGATGTTAATATTAAAATTCAAAACATAAGTAATATATGTTGTCATTAATGTTTTATAAATGTTTGCCCAGCCAACTACTTATTTAGTCCTTTTGATTCCATTAAATCCTTCATTTCATAATACCAACCATAGGGAAAGGTTGTAGTTCAAAAATGACACGAACCGAGTTGGTGATACATTATTTTTTTCTTGAAACGGATTGACTCAATCCACAACAAACTTCAACTTTACATTTATTGGCCCACCAACATCAAATTCTAGCTAAGTTATATCAATGTGGTGCCGAACTATGTTATTAGGAACATGGCCAACTTTCACGTTTGTGTTCATGTTTTTGGCTAGCCAAGTTATGAATTTCATAGTTTATGAAGCTGAATACAAGTGCAACAACTAATGTGCAAGTGGAAAATGTCGCACTACTTTAATCAGCACATGAGAGTTATCATATGCCTTAAAATGAAAGGATTCACACTTGGGTACATTCATGATATAATGTACCAAGGACCATGTTGACACTTCTCAATTTGGCACCCCCAATAACTTTGAAAGAAGATTACATGAATTTTAAGCATTAAAATGTTGTTTGGTTTAATGGAATTGTTGAACTATTAGAAAATTTACATCTCAATGATTCTTGTCTAATTCTAAAATGTTTCATTTGCTCATTTGAAAACAATATAAAAATTTGAGTACATAGTGTTGACTAGGTGCTTTGAACTTAAAACGACCTTAATTATATGTGCAACTAAACCATTCATTCTCAAAAGGCATGGAAATGATGATTATGAAAGTTGGTATTGAAAAAAAATGAAATTATGTTATTTAAATTGGGTAACATTGATATATTTTTATCGTACTTTTAGACCATAAAAGTATTTATTTTAAAAACTTCTACAAATAATGTTTTTTAATTGTATAAAAAAGGGTGTTGTTGCATTTTCATGACAATTGGACCCTGGAGGTGTTATTAGGTTTTTTTGGATATTTTGTTAATATCTGGTTCTGAAAGTTGCATGGATAATTGTCAAATTGTGACCTTTAATGCAAATTTTGATATCATATATAAACTAAAAAATAACTAAATACATGTCATATGTTACCATAACATCATGTCCTTAAACATTGGAACACAACATGCCAAATTACTGCCATAAAAGAAATTCACATTGATAAACACATTATATAATAGATTTTTTCATTTAATTTGGAAAAATTATTTGGTATTAGAAGCCACATGAGTCCTTTGAAAAAAAAAAACTTTGGCCTTGGTTGTACATTGACTCCTTATATAATGAATTTACCCACTTTGGATAGATCTTTAACATCCTATTTTGTTTTTGGAACAACACAAACCCATTGACACACACATGATTGTTTTTGTAGTTGAAGCATGCCTTCCTAGTTTGCATTTTAGCTACGTATGTTGTTAGTGGCAAACAACTATCCAATGGCAATAAATGCTTGCAAAGTAACGCTAGTAGTTCATCAACAAACTTATTCAAAACAACATGCACCATGAGTGTGGTTGTTTCATGTTGATGAATTGGCATTAATGTATAATGGTTAGCATGTTTCTTGCAAGCATTGAACTTCACTAGATATGGCATCATCAACATCTACTACAAACCTTTCATATTAACACTTATCAATATCAAGATCGTGCTTTTAGATTAAAACCACAATCCATCTTCAATAATGTGTCCAACAATTATAAACAAATACTTAAATTGAGATTATAAATATGAATATTTGTCAATAGCAAAATTAATTTCATATTAAAATATTATATATATATATATGATCAAAATGATGCCAAACAAAAGTTATAAGATTTGTGAATTATAATAAATGCAAAGATATTGAAAATTAATCAAGAAGATGACTTCTTTTATATTCACCATTTAGAAATTTAGAATATTCACAAATTGGAACAAATGTTTTATGACATGATGCATATTGTCAAGTTAAAAAAAATCCATTTTCAATTATAAAATGCCATGAATGAAGAATTTGATTTAGTCAATTTTAAATCTAATTTTCTCACATCCATATAGAATATGGATGATGACATTAATTATGCCATAAATAATATGCATTTAAAAATCCCCATTACAAAAAATTATATATATATGATTTAAAGAATGACTTTGTAATTCAATCAAACAATGCAATAAATCAAAAAATAAAAAGCTTGGAAGATGATAATTTTACAACATCATCATATTCCATGATGATGGATGAACTAAAACATGAAAATTCAATAAGGTAATTAAATGAAGAATAAAGATTGATGTTTGAAAATGTTATGTGTATTCCTATACATTTCTTTTAATTGGTTCCATTAATTTATGGATTAAAAAATCACTTTAAAGCTTATAATTCAAAGATTATTGCAACTATATTATAAATACATGTCATTTGATTTAATACAAATGAAAGTTTTACTTATGGCATCTATTTGTAAAGTTGCATTTAGTATTGATGGGTGAACAAGACATTTAACTTTGAACATACCAATCTAATAAGCATTATCATTGATTGTTTCAAACTTATAATCAGATTTTAAAAATAAACTCCCATGTTGATATGAATAAATACACCTTGTTATAAATGAAATATCTCTTATTGGTGCTGATATGTTCAACGTTATAGATAACTAGACTTAAAGTTAATGAAATATATCCAAAATCAAAATTTTGGTGGTTTTGATGTCATCATAACATGAAATTCTTAGCATGCTTCTCATGTCAAAGATTGTTGGATTTTTCAAAACCTTATTGATAATATCAATCCATTGGCACCAAACCTTTGAAAAATTAATGTTCAATATTACCATTTAAAAATAATTATGCAACAAACTAATAAGCAATTTGTAAAGAAATGAAATAAGTTATGTATTTAAACTTCATAAGGCATTGTTATTGACAACCACCAAACACCTTAACCATGTACCACACTATTTTATACAAATGTATTGGTAAAAAGACATAATAAAATTGTGTTTACCAAAACATTAGGCCCAACATTCAATTTTGAAGCTAAAGACATTCATCACCATTCATGTCCAACAACATTTAAACTTCTAAATGATCCAAGTAAAATTGTAGGTTTGCATTCTATCATTCATATTAAACAAGATATATTGATTAAACAATGTGCTAGAAATTACACAACATCTAATGGCCTTTTAAATGGAACTGATGGTATATTTAAAACATTAACATCATGTAATGGCAAAACCACAATATGGATAAAATTTCAAAACTCAAGAATTGGAATTATAACTATAAAAAAAATGATTCATTACAACACTAGGGATAGTGAACATTAGAACATGTATTTAGTTAATTCTAGACTAAACTATTAATTTTGAACTTTTCTAACTTGATGGTTAGAATCAAGTTTTTATTGAATTTAAAGGTAAAACATTGGAAACATCTATTTGTTAGATCATCTCTAAGGCACAACATTATTAATATCTATCATTTCATCATATGGTGGTTTCCAAATCAAAATTTCTCTTCAAAATTTCAATCTCCAAATGGTCAATTGTTAATTCTAGAGTTTCAAATTTAATTATATCCATTAGCTGCACTCCAACACGAAAGTTTTCATAATGATCTTCACATACATGAAGAAATGAATAGATTAAAAACATTTGCACCTTGAAAACCTTCTATTCTAAATTTAAAAACCTACACCATTACCATGTAATCATATAAGTACAGACTTTTCACGACAACATTACAAAGACATCAATTGTGATCATAACCTACAAATGTAGCACATTTCTTCTCTTTTAGAAACTTGAAAATGCAACACACATTAAAAAAAAAACACAAATTCATGGCTATATCAAAATATTCCTATATAACAATTCATGATTATCATGGCTTTATGATGTAATATGCTACACACGTCCTCTTATGTTTTCACAACACAAAAAAATGTAATGAACATGAATACATAACAACTACATTTTATATAAAGACACCAAAAAAAGTCATATCATATGCATTTATAGAGATTATTCATGTTCAAAATTTATGTTCCTCAACAACTTTCAAAGCTTTCATTCAAAGTTCATCAAACAATTGTCCAATCATTATATTAAGGGACTTCAATATTAACATCCTAAATGACAACAATGGTTTAAAAATAATGATTAGTAGATTTTATGAACATATTCAAATTAAAATTCCAATTCCATGAAAGCACAACAAAAGTTGAATCTCAACTTGACCATATGGGCAAACATTTTAAAATTGAATGTAAAGGAATCATACCAACCAAATTTTCATGAACTAATTATATTGCATTAAGATTATCAAACACATTACCAATTTATAACAAGAAACCAATATTGTTTCAATTCATGTAATTTCATTATAATTGCATTAACAATGTCATTTGACAATGTTTTCTTTTGAGATATACATCAAAAGAAGATAAAGCCACTAAAGTTTAACATTCATTTTACATTTGAAAATCTTAATATGTGAATGTTAAAAACACAATATTTTTTTGATGCATAAAGGCCCAGGTTCATAGGTGCTAAACAATGAATCACTTGTCATCTAACATACATGCCACTCTTTCTTAAAGGGACAATTTACTTAAGAAGATCCAACATTCTAAAAAAAGTGATCCTTTCCATTACATTACAAACCCATGGTACCTTGGTCCTCATGAGGTTGTTTATTGGCGCCCTTGTCAAAAGCCCTGGCTCAATTATCCAACATTTGATATGTTGTAAAATGTAAAGTAAACTCTACTACTAAAAACAATTTTTTTTTCTTTTTTGAAAAAAGAAATTGGGACAATTTTGGAGAAGTGTGTTTTTCTAGTGTAAATTCAATTAATTTTGCTATTTTTTGGGATTAAAATGCCAAATATTTTATTTTAAAATTTTCACAATTTTCGTTTCCATAAATATTTAATTCTGAATATTAATGACAAGTATGGTATATCATTATAGATAATAGATAATATCATCTGGTTTTTGGGCATTGATTGTTTTTGTGGTGAATTTTTGTTATTATGATTTATTTAATTATCAAAAAATTTTAAAATGAAAAATGTGTTTTTCCAACAAAAGTTTAACTCATTTTGCATAATCAAAAAATTGCAAATTGAGCGGGGGGGGAGCTAGTGGTTCTAGGTATAGACCATAGTTGGCTAATTATTTTTATAAGACTAATCCAAGCAAGTAAGGATGTATTGTAACTCCAAAACAATGACCTTTCTAAATGGTTGGAAACTTAATATAAGTAGGTAGTACACATCCAATTGTTTTAGGACATTCATCTATGAGAGAGAGCAACCAAGAAGCATAGGGACGCACACGCACCTATTATTGCAAATTTTTGTTGTGAACATAAAAAAATAGTGAATTTTTTTTTGAATGCCACATATTTGCCAAAGAATGTGTGTGTTGTGTACTAATCCATGTAACTTGTTTCATCCAACACATCCACTTTGGTGTAATCTTGAAAGACCCTACACTAATAAATCAAATAAGAATATGAACTTTCACAAGCATGTCCTACCTTTAAGAACATCCTTAGTAGCCTTTTCTTTTCAAGCAAGTGGTTTTTAAAAATACAAATTGGTGCACAATTGGCGATATTGCAAACATTGTATTGTGGAAATTCTGGCTAAACAAAATTTTAATAAATAAAAATGTTGAAATGTGCAATAAAAAAATTTCATTACAAGTTGGTGAAAAATGGAAATTTACACTAGCAAAAACTAGTGAAATGTACAAAACAAAATCTAAAGAATGGTTATGGAACCTATATCCTACATAGCTTTATGGCGATGCACTATATAGTATGGAGTTATTTATGTGCTAAAATCTTTTAGACGTGCATAAAACATGCCTTTTTCATCATTGGGTGATTATTCACAACAAAGAGTTAAAACTTAAGAATTATGACACATTAGTGATTAATAACTATGCAAACATACACAATGGACATTGGACATACATATGACATATAAGCTCAAACACAATGGACATACAAATTACAATGTACATATGAGTATTGACACACAAACACAAACACACATAGACTCAAAGAGAGACAAACCAATTTAGGAAGATTCAAACAAACATAAACCCACTGCTTAGATATAGACTTTCAAAGTTTTTAAAACTTTGACAAACAAACTTAGACACATACTCCAAGAGAGATAAATAAAATTTTCAAGCAAACTCAAACATAAATTCAAAGAAAAATAGACCAACTCTTTAAACAAATTCAAACATAGATTCAAAAAGAGACAAACCAACTTTTCAAATACACTCAAACACAAACTCAAAGAAAAACGTACCAAATTTTCAAACAAACTTAAATATAGATATATTCAAAGAGAAACAAACCAATTCAAGAATATTTAGAATCTCATATAGACATAGACTCATTGCTCAAACACAAACTTTCAAAGTTTCTTAAACTTTGACAAACAAACTTAGACATAGACTCAAAGAAAGACCTACCAACTCTTCAAATAAACTTAGACACAAACTCAAAAACACATAATCAAATAGATTCAATAAGACTTAAACAAATGGACCTTCAATGGGGCACCACTATAAGGTAGCAACCTCTTCAACTTCAGACTCAAACCTAATGTTATAAATTACTGAGCAAAAAACCACCCAACGTTGGCCAAAAGTTGTCATCATTGAGACAACCCTAAACCATTTCCATTATAATATAATTCAAACCTCACCTAAGATTTTGCTCCTTCCAATCATTAAAGAATGCATCATATAGGAAGGTGTTCAAAGTGAAAAAAGTTTGGGAATGCATCCCAACAATCATGTGCAAGTGTTCATTGAGGCGGTTCCTCAATTTTGACTTCATGAAAGATAAGGTGGAAAATGTTCGTTCATCTTCCATTGACCCCATGACTTGCACCATTATAATTTCTGCCAATTTGAAAAATTCCAGGAATGAATGTTTTAAGATGTGGGAAGCCTTTAATGTTTGTCAAAGTTACATCAAAGGATTGACATGAAATGGAATCTCCATTTCTACAACAACATTGGACTTCATGGTAATCTTGAATATGTTAGATTACATATCCAAAGCATTCACAAATAGAATGGTTAAACAAATTTTTGATATTTCCAGGGATGCATTTGCCTCTAAAAATTCGAATAGGTTCCAAGTGTCACTCGCTACCACAATGTGATTTAATCAACTCTAGATGTTAGTTGAAATTCTTTTCCACATCGCCTTGTAACCAATATTATGGATAACAACTCCCCATAACATCCATGAGATGAGATGTTGGAAATCTTGTAGTTAACTCAAGAATGAATGATTCAATTATAGCTGTCATATAATCACAACATCCATCAACACCCGTATAAGCTTGGACACATAGGTAGAGGGCATGGGCAATGGATAAGATTAGTCACCAACTTTGAGTTATTATTGATGGTGAATTGATATTCAATACCTGCAAGTTTCCACCAATATTGCAACAACCTATTGTACAACAAACATGTAACCTACAACTTATAGTAACAAATTGTGGAACTTAGCTTCTTTAGAACCCATATCCAAAAGCCTTGCCAGATTGTCCTTGGGGTTTAAGATTTAGGATTACCATGCAACTTGCAACTTGTTGTTATGCAACAATAATTTAGATGTAGAATTTAGACATTAACAACAAAGTTGTAATATATTTATAATTTTTACTAAATAGTCTAAGGGGTTTAGGATATGGATATGCAACTTACGATCTTACTACTTACAACAACCAACCTTACTAAACAGTCCAAGCCTCAAGTTGTTTAATGTTAAAAATATGGATATGCAAATATGTAATTTGTGGTCTTGTTGCTTGTAGCAACAAACCTTACCAAACAATCTAAGCCGCAAGTTGTTTAGGGTTTAAGATATGGATAATAGCCCAAGTTTAAGGTTTAGGGACACTAACAACAAATGGCAAATCAACAATAGTAACAACCTATAGCTAAGCAGCAAAAAAATTCAATTCAAAATTATAGAATTGAAAAACATTCAAATATGAAATTAAACATAGTTTTTAAACATGAGCAAGTTGCTTTTGCAGCATCCACAAGCGTAGTAAGAATGTATTGGGACACTTGAATCTTTTCACCATGGGCATTTAAGCAAGTAGCTTGGAAAGTGAAGCCCACTGAATCAAAGCATACATATTCAACACCTGAGGTATTGAGGTCCAAATGATGTCACCTTGCATTTCAAATGCATTTTGTTGTGATTGTAGGCAACCAAATCTTGGAATTCTTTGAAAACATCAAAGACATATTTTGTGGCAAGATCTGAATAATAAGAATAGAGTTATTTTTAACAAATTTTGATGGTTACAACATAATCACACAAAAATGTTTCACTTCTGTGCAAATTTGATTAGTGCATGGACTGTTTCCAACATACAAGAAAGAGATATGAATAAATTCACATCACAAAAAAGTTCAAAATTAACCTTGGCAACCATAAAAAATGCATTGTCTTTTGCCATTTTTGCAATTAATGGCATATACATAGACATAACTTGTTTTGTTAGACTAAAGATGGTGATCCAACGTGTTTTGACATTTTGCAAAAAAATTCTCCCCTTTGCTTTCATAAGATTTGCAAGCTTTAAAATTCAATGTGCCTTTTCAAGTTGTGAGAAAGAAATGAATAAAAGGATTGAAGCAAGTCCTATATGCATTTGACAATAAGGATTTGAGATAAAATTTGCACTGCTAAATTAGTGCAATGTGCCATGCAATGAATGCCTTCCAAGTGGGGGGCAAACTTATCTTGGATTTGGTGGGTAACATTCCATTGTGTACCCCTTGGAAAACATTTACACCCTCAGCCCCAAATGACATCAGTTTTGTAGCAACATCTCCATTAGAAACACCCCATCTTATTAAAACACCCATAATGACTTTAGTGAAATTATCTAAATTGCCACCTTCGATGACTTGCTTTAGAGAAATAAGAATTGGCAAGTGACACCAATCCTTGACCACATAACAATGAATTGAAACCCAAGATTGATTATCAATTGTAGTGACCTCATCTTTTTTGCTTCTTCGGTTAGGCCTCATTTATTTCGTATGGGATAATGTGAATTTTAGAAAGCTCGGGTGCAAGAGGAATGAGTGTCAACAATCCACCCGGGCACACCAACTACTACACTATGAGATTGTTATGTTGGAAATTAGAGTTTGATTCCACTTGGCTTCCGCTCAAACTCACCTCAAAAGACAACATGGGTCTAGGCAAGATGACAAGAGGAGACATATCATCAGCATTTCGGCTGAATTTGAAAAAAAAAGGCAACACAACATCCATAATTTTGCACTTCTTAATTGGCACCATTACACAACAAAATCCAAAGTCCAAACTCAATGCACAACAAAAACTTCAAACAACAAATTAAGATCGATGCATAACAAAAGCTTGAAAGAACAAATTATTGTTGTAGTTGAGTTACTATTTGCACGTAACACAACAAATAGCAAAACACTAAAACAAGTTACAACCAAACAACATACAAATGAAAGGTGCATACTGTAGGCAAAATAATTCATACATGTATTTGACAACGATTTTTGAGTTGTGACAAATGCGCTCCCACCATTACAACTTATAAGGTAACAATATAAACCACCACTACGCTTCATAAACATATCCTTTGTTGCAGTAGCCAACTTCAATTTCCAACATTCATTACTAGAAGTGGTGATGGTTAAGCAATGGTTAAAAGTGGTGATGATCATGGTAGTGGCAAATAACAATTGTCAAATTTCACGATGTCACTGATGTTCAAGAAGTAATAGGGTGATCAACCTAGATCGAATGGTGCAAGGTGGTGACAATATCTACATTGTAGTTGATTATAGTAAGCGATGTAATTTTAGGGTTTAGACATAGTTCAATGATCGAGTTTTGTTTGGTGATCAATACATGGCAAATTTTTTAAATCATTTTTTCCCCTTCCTTTGATAGATTTCGCAAGCCATTTTTTCCCTTTGTTTGTTGGCGATTTTTTGCTAATAAAAAAAATGGTTAATTTCCACTAGTGCTCCATATCTGACCTTGCAAAAATATTTTTGACCTCCAAGTTCAATTATTTACTTTATTACAACCCCACCCATAAAATTGAAATGGGGGTTGCAAATAGGTGGGAACAACTAATAACAAACCACTTGCACCAATCATTATGATTGGCCAATCAAAAATAGGGTGGAGGAGTCATATCATATTTATTACACTATTCTCTAACAAGTGCACAACTTTGATGCGCATTTGCCCTGCCTCAGCAAATTGAGCAAATATGCAAGAGAAAAACCATTTTCCTTTCCTGAGCCAAATTGGCATATGCTGATTTTTCTTCATCTGATTTTAATGTGAAGGGTCACATATTGAGCACCAGTGGGGATGCACTTAGTAAAGTAGCTTAGGGTTTAAGGTTTTTAGTTTTCCACATTCTCAAAAAAAAAATGATTATCTTTTTTCAAAATAATTCGTTTTTTAAAATTTGAAAATAATTTTAAAAATACCGTGATCTACTATGGCATATATATCTATGAAGGAAGGTTGTTTGTTTGTTTTGTTTTGTTTGTACTTATGAGATTCACCAAACCAGGATGCTTCAAATCACGTTCTTGGTCTCTTTGGAAAGTTCTTGAGGAGGAGGGGCACATGGGCTTTGGTTCCATGATGTTTGGACTTGAGGTGCCAAAGTTCTTGAATGTTTTCTTCATCGAAAATTAAATTAAATTGTAGCTGAAAATTTTGGAGGAATTGGAATGTGCCTTTGGTGTTGTTGGAAAGATTTTGATGAGCAAGATTTAATGGAATTTATCTGGTAAGTTTTGGATTCAGAATGTGGGACATATTGATTTTAAAGTGATTTCTGCCAATGAAAATTCAAATAAATTCCAAAAAACCAGGTGTTGGAAGCAAAAATCAGTTGAGGACATGGTGACACTTGAATGCCTGCCATTCAAATCAAGTAGAAGGAAATGTGATGTGCCTTTTGGTGTTGTTGGAAAGATCTTGACGATCAAATTTAATGGAATTTATGTTGTGAGATCTGCACTTAGGATGTGGGACAATGTTGATAGGTTGAGTTCATGTTATTTTGTAATGGGTTCACACTTGCAAGTCTAATATTCAATTCAAGTAAATGCTTTCCTTCCATATTTGATTCTGAAAAAAAAGGGAGATGAGTGTACCTTGCTTGCAAAATAATGTCATATGCTGTGTCCACCCTACATTACAACAAGTTCACACTTGGGCCAAAACGGCACAGGCCACACTAGTGAGCAGTGAAATAATGAGTATGCCATAAGGTGGGGGGCATGCAGATTCCTTTGAAACAGTAAGTTACTTGGTGATGCTCTCTTCCTGGGCGGAGGCCATCAATTGGAGAGGAGGATGAATTTCAGCACTCCGATTGATTTGCTTAAGTTACGACTTCTGCATGATCCCAAAAATCAGCTCTTTTGGATACAAAGCAGCTTCATCAGCTGCAAGTCACACCAGCAGCAGCAGCAAAAACATCAATGCATTGAATAGTCTGCAAACAGGCCAAGATTTGTGCAGTGATTGTGAAACCAGAATAGGCGAATAAGCAAAGGAAGTCCAATGTCTGAGCAGTAACCCAAAACCCTCGTGCCCCTGTTATGAATGAGCTATGGCAAGATGCATTCTATCATGCAGCCACCAACAAAGTATTCAACACTTAAGAAGCTCTGGTTAGATGACTAAAAGGAAGTAGACCTAAGCTGAAGTCCCCTACCAATAAAAGGGTTCTCAACTATGACTAAAATTCCTTTGTGCCCAACATCTGGATACCATCTCACATAGACAAAATCTTAAGTAATAAATCAAATTAGGAACCACTTCTTGTATCCAAATATACATTCACAACTTCCTGACACAAAGTGTCCCAAAAGGAGAGATGCACACCAGACTTACATAAGTGTTTGTCATGAGATCCTAATGCAACAATCACTCACCGTCTGTTGCTTGTGGATTCAAGAACCTTCACTCTGCAAAACCACACATATTGCCAACAAAAATTCAGATCCTACTCATCCATCAGGAGGCATCATCAGACTTGGGGGGGGGGGGGGGAAAAAAAACCACCCCACACAATCCCTTTCCGCAAAACACAAACATCTGAAAGGGAAAAACAAAAAAAAAAA
>Ga0116229_10001478_pt1 | contig 36961 bp, 35 predicted proteins | sample S1TSphgellanicum_3_FD_87313 | JGI IMG/M metagenome (GOLD analysis project Ga0116229, IMG submission 87313) | Host-associated microbial communities from peat moss isolated from Minnesota, USA - S1T2_Fc - Sphagnum magellanicum MG | ecosystem: Host-associated > Plants > Peat moss > Unclassified...
GAGGTGCAGGTGTCGCCCGAGGAGGCGGAGCGCCTTGGAGAGGGGGCGCTAAGACCCGGGTATCCCGCTGACGTCGTGCTGCCCCTGCGCTCGCGAACGGCGCTCGGCTATCTTCTTGAGCCCTTGACCCGGTCGTTCTGGACCGCGTTCAGACAGCATTAGGGGCGGCCAGTCAGTGCGCCGCCAAAGGGTGCGTCTCTCTCGCCTCAAGGCGGCGGAGACGGGCGGCGCCCCGGTTAGGGCAAGCCCACGCCCTATGGGCGTGGTGGGACGATCCGGACCTGTCGCCAGGTGGGTGAACCCAGACCGTCCCGAAACGGCCGACTGCAATGTTCAAGCCACAACCCCTGGAGGAGACGAGGCGGCCCCCCGGGCCTAGGGGCGCCCTCGCAAACCCTGTCGATCACCACCCCTTGGAGGTTTGACGAGCGTCGGTCAGTCTCATTCGGCGATGATCCGCTATTCATGACGAGCAATGAATAGAATTCGTTCCAACTTGGCACACGTATAACGCTTCTTAGGCCAGAATTTCATTAGATTTGCGGTTTAGGCGCCGGCAAGGGCGCTAACAACCAAGGCCCTGGCGCCTGGATTGCAACTCCCATGGACGCGGCGTTTCGCCGAGGGAGTTTCTCACGTGTCGTTTCAACTACCACAGCTCGGGACGAGTTGTTTTGAGGGCCAACCCGTTTGGGTCGGCGTCATCGCCTTCATCGCCCTGATCTATCTCGCCTTCTGCGCGGGCTGTTCGGCAGGGCTGGTCTGGGATCTGCTTTCGGACGAGGATACGCCCGGCTCAGGCGGGCGATTCTGGCGGTCAGGCCCGCGCACCCCTCGTCCGCTGCCCGGCAGGCCCCTGCATATGCGCCGCCTCGTGGGATAGGCGCCTCAAGCGCCGAGACCCGGCCGATCAGCGCCAGCGGCGATGCCCGATCCAGCCCATCGCGGACCCCGCGATGAAGAACAGGCAGCCGCAAGCTAAGGTGAGGACGGACGGCATGGGGCGCTCCGGAACCAGGGGATCCCCAGACTAAGAGGGGCTCAGGCTAACGCTGAGTTAACCCTGAGAAGGCCCCTCGCTCAAATTCGGATCGGGGCGTATTCGAACCAGACACCCGCCTTTGCCTCGGGAAGGCGCGGGGTGGACCGGGGGACGAAACAACCGCCGGCCGTCGCATCACCCCAGCAAGGGGCGCGGTCCGGGCCTTTTGCGAGCCTGAGGCGAGCCGACAAAGATCGCGCGGGAGCTTTGCGATCTTGACGGTTCGATCGAAGGCTTCAACCCTGGGAAGCTCGCGGGCTCTGACCGCCGTCAGAGTCCCCCCGGCTCCAACGCCGGCGTGTCGAGGCTCAGGCGGCCGAAATCGGCGATGAAGGCTTTAAGACCCTGCTCGTCTTCAGTTTCGATAATCCGGCGGGAGTGTTCCCCGTGGGGGACCTTGCGAAGGACCGTCACAAGGGAGGCGCCGCGGTTCAACCGTCCCAAAAATCGGCTGAGCGCGCCTTCGAACACCTCTACATCTTCGGCGCGGACGATCGTCTCAAAATATGCCAGCGGTGTACTCATGCTGCTATGCAACGCAAAAGATCTGCCGCTGTTCCGGCCTGCGGCGCCCCAGGGGCCGCGGAGGTTGTGGTTGCCAATTTCGGCGCTTGAGCCCTAAGGTCCGCGGGGGGTTAGCCGCGAAAGGAGCACACTCTGGCTCGCCAACCGTTACGCGCAGCCTTGACTGCCGGCCTGGTCCTCGCCGCCATGATGACCCCGCCGGCCGCCGCCCTCGCCATGCCTGCCGCCCGCACGCGGGATTTTCTCGACAGCATCGGGGTGAATGCGCACATCGAATACACCGACAGCCGCTACGCCAATCTCGCTCAGGTCAGCGCAGCCCTAAAATACATCGGCGTCGATCATGTGCGCGACAGCGCCCCCTGGCACGGCAATCAAGGGCAGGCGGGCTACGGACTGCTTGCGGACACAGGGATAAAGTTCGAGGTGTTTTTCAACCGGACCTTGCCCATACAGATCGATGAGCTCTCAACGCTCGTGACCCGACATCATGGCGCCGTGGACCTCGTCGAAGGTCCGAACGAAGTCAATAACTTCCACGTCTCCTATCTCGGGCAAACGGGGACCGCAGGCGCGCAGGCCTATCAGGCGGCCCTCTACGACGCCGTCAAAGGCCGACCCGAGCTTGCGTCCATCCCGGTCCTTCTCTTTACCGACTATCCAGACCACCCCGGCAAAGCCGACCTTGGAAACCTGCATAGCTACCCGCGCCGAGGCGCGCAGCCGGCCGCGACCCTGGCGCACGACCTTGGCGATGAACTCAAAGTCGCCCCCGGCCTTCCAGTCTATTGTACCGAGGCAGGCTACGCCACCCTTGTCGAGGAGCCGCACGGGGAAGGCGCGCCAGAGCCTATCGTGGCTGACCTCATCGCCAATCTCCTGTTCGACGCCTTCGCGTCGGGAATCAAGCGAACCTATATCTATGAGCTCCTCGACGAGTTCGAGGACCCCCAGCATAAGGATATGCAAAAGCACTTTGGGCTTTTCCACACCGACTATTCGCCCAAGCCAAGCGCTTTATTCCTCCATAACCTTCATAGTGTTCTCGGGCGCGACACCGGCGCTGAGGCCGCACCGCAAGACCTCGCCATCTCGGTCGACGGGGCGAAGTCGATCCTGCTGCAGCGGTCCGACGGCCGTTACGCCCTGATCCTGTGGCGCGAGCCGAAGCTCTGGAACCCGGATCTTAAGAGCGCAGCCCCTGCCAGCCCTGAGCAGGTCACGGTCCATTTTGACAAGCCGAGGACAGCGTCGGTCTATCACCCGATGATCGGGACGGCGGCGAGCTCTACGCCCAAGGCCTCGTCCCTCGCCCTGGAGCTGGCCGAGGACCCTGTGGTCCTAAGCTTCTAGATCGAAGACCGAAGGCCGCCGCCTGAGGGCGGAGGATCAAGACCATGCGCCTGCGCTTTCTGATCGCGGTCCTCTCGACCGTCCTCGCCCAGCCGTCATGCGCCCTGGCCTGGGGCTATGAAGGCCATCAGGTCATCGCCCTCATCGCCCGCGCCTACATGACGCCCACAGCCTTGGCTAAGGTCGACGCCCTCTTAAGGACCGATGGGCCCTCCAGCCTCACTGCCCATGACATGGCCTCCGAGGCGACCTGGGCCGACGCCTTCAGAGGCGCGGGCCACAACCAAACCGCCGCATGGCATTTCGTCGACATCGAGCTCGACCATCCAGACGTTGGCTCAGCCTGTTTCGGGTTTCCGCCGTCTGGTACGCCGCCATCATCAGGACCGGCGCAGGCCTGCATCATCGACAAGCTGAACGCCTTTGAAGGGGCGCTTTCCAATCCAGCGACCGCGCCGGACGAGCGGCTTTTGGCCCTTAAATATGTGCTGCACTTCGTCGGCGACATCCATCAGCCGCTCCATGCCGGGGACAATCACGATCGCGGCGGCAACTGCGTCGCCCTGGCGCTCGGCGGCCCGAGAACCCAGACCCTGCACAGCTACTGGGATACGGGCGTGGTTGAGGCCCTCGGCGGCGACCCTTTCGCGGTGTCCAAGGCTTTGATCGCGTCGATATCTCCGGCGGACGCCCGGCGCTGGGCGGCCGGCGCGCCGATAGAGTGGGCGCAAGAGAGTTTCGAGCTTGCCCGCACCAGGGTCTACACCCTCGGCTCACCGCCAGGGTGTGATCAAAATCACGGGCCCATCGCATGGGCGCCCTCCTATCCTGATGAGGCGCGGCGCACGGCGGCTCTGCAGCTTAAGAAGGCCGGCGTGAGGTTGGCGTTTGTGCTTAATCGCGCCGTCGGCCCCTGAAGCCGCCCGTCCTGTCAGGCCCCGGGCGGATGCGCCGCCGACCGGCTCGGCGATAAGGGCTCTGAAAGCGGACCGCTAAAGGCGCAAGCTCCGCCGGATCCCTGATCAACCAACCGGCTTTAGTCCCAAACCGGATCTGCAGGCCTCAGTTGCAGTCAATTGACCTTGCGGGGCCCCTCACGTCCCACTTTTTCGGCGAAGAGCCGAAGCTGAAACGCCAGGCGACCGAGCTCTTCGTCTTCGGCGTGGCCGTCTGCGAGGTCAGCGAGTTCCTCCAGCATTTGGCTCAAGTAAATCCGGACCTCTTGCGCGGTCATCCGCCCCTCAAGCATTTTTTTGCCTTTTTGAGTTGAACAGAGGCCTGCATCGCCGAGCCCCCGTCCCCGGATTTGGCGCTGACGGCGAACCTGCCCCGTTCGCCCTGAAACCTAGCAGGGGCGTTCGAGCCTCGCCGCATGATTCCCCCCACGCGGGCGATCACCCACCCTTGGGCCTTGCCCTCGGCGAGGACACGAGGGTTTGACCGGTGAACCCGCTCATATCCGGCGCGCCATTGGGGCGCGGCGACGCGCCCGGCCCTGCGGCCGGTCCGTGGCGAGGTCGAGGCTGCGTCGACACCGGGTCAGATGATATCGTAGTGATGGACGGTCTGGGCATAGGCTTGTTCGACGGCTAAGGGCGCCGAGACGTGGGCGATGAAGCCTGTCCCGGTGGATTCCCAAACGTCGAAGGCGCCGCTCGAATTCTCGAACACAAGGTCGGCTTTGCCGTCGCCACTGAAGTCCGCAGCGCCGATCAGGGTCCAACCGGCGGCCACTGAGGCGGAAAAGGCGTTCTGCGTAAATCCGGCGCCGGTCGACTGCCATTCGGTGATGGCGCCGGTGGTGGTGTTCTGCCACATGATGTCGCTCTTGCCGTCGCCGTTGAAGTCGGCGATCGCCGCGACGTGCCAGCTGGTCGCCATACTCCCCAGAGATACGTGGGTGAAGCTTGAGCCGGTGGACTGCCATTCGCTGATGACCCCCGCTGTGGTGCTCCAAAGGACGTCGTCCTTTCCGTCGCCATTGAAATCGCCAATCCCCTGGACGTGCGAGGTCGAAGGCACGGTGGTCTGGAAGGCGGACTGGGTGAACCCCGTGGCGGTCCCGGTCCACTCCGTGATCTGGTTGGTGGCGGTGTTGCGCCACAAGATATCGCCCTTGCCATCGCCGTTGAAGTCGCCGAGACCCGCGATACTCCAGGCGCTCGATGGTCCGCCGGAGTAGCTCGCCTTCGTGAACCCCGAGCTCGTATTGTCGAAGATCATAAGCTGGCCGCTGGTCGCGTTGCGGTAGACCAACTCTGACGTCGCCGCGCCGTCGTAGTCCATCGTCCCCTGGATCTGCCAGGGGGCCGCCTCGCTCGGGAGAGCGTCGAAATGGGCGGTGAAGCTTGTCATCGCCGCAGAAACCGTGACGCTGGGTTCGCTGCTGGAGCTCGCGCTGGACGTCGTCCCGCCGCCGGAGCCAGACGACGTCGAGGTCGTGGAGGTCGACCCGCTGGGGCTGACCGGGCCTGAGACCTCGATCAAGAGCGGGTGATCGGTGAGGCTGAGGCTGATCGTGGTCTGGCCGCTATAGGTGGCGATCGCGCTCGTTCCAGATAGGGGATCAAACACCTGCTCGCTGGTGTAGGCCTGCGGGAGCGTGACAGTGACCGTTTCGCTGGGGGCTGCAACCTCGCTCTTGGTCGAGGTGTTCCAGATCTGCGGCTCGGCCCAGACCGCGATGACATAGGTCCCGTTCGACTTCTCGATCGCCATGGAGCTGCCGTCGGTGGGCAGGTTGGCGATGGAATAGGTCAACGGCGTCGCTTTGAAGCTCGACGCGTTCGCGCCCGTGTCCGCAAGGATCGTGGTCAGGTCATGGATGGCGGTCGCAACCGGCTTGGGGGCGCCGGTCGAGTCAAAGAGGCCGTACCCCGCATCCCCCTGCGGCGAGCCTGGAGCATAGGCGTCCATCAATTCATAGAGATAGGTCTTGGAGATGCCTTCCTTCGCGGTGTCGAGCAGAAGATCGAGGGTGTACTTGGCCTGAACGTCCGGGCTGACCTGATCGGTTGTGTAACCGGTCTCGGTGTAGACGGCGGGCGCTGAGGCGGAGGCGGTGTTGGGAAGCGCCTGTGCGCGGCTGACCCAGAAGGCCGGCGCCTGTCCGTTCATCGGGTAGGGGTGCTGGGTATCGGCGTCCGCAAGGCCGCCCGTGGCGAGGGGATCAGGCCCCATGCCGATCGAGCCGGCGTCATAGCCGGTGAAATAGTCGACGCTGACCCCAGGCAGGTCTGCGTCGCTATGCACCATGCTGTAGAGGGCCGCCTGCTCATTCAGAGCGCCCTGCAGGCCAGACACCCCATTATAGGAGACGGCAAAGTTGTTGATCTCGTTTGAGCCTTCGACGGCGATCACGCTTCCCGGGACCGTGGTTGCAACCTGGTTCACCATGGAGAGCTGGGACTGAAGCCCGGCCGTAGAGCTCGCGTTGACATTGAAGGTGAACTGGATCCCCGCCTTGGCAAGGGCGACGTAGCTTGAGATCGGCGCGGAGCCGCCCGATCCGTTGCTGATCTGATCGCGCACCTGGGTGATCCCAAGATACTGCAGATCCGAAATCACCTTCGCCACGTTGGCGTATCCGCCGTCCGTGTACCTGAGGTGGGTGTTGACGCCGATGCCGCCCAGAAAGCTCGACGCGGATTCCGTCGTGTATGTGGGTGTGTTGCTCATGGGCGGAAGATCGCCGATAATTGGTTTGAGACGACTGAATAGATTTAGTAAACTTCGCGTTTTCCATATTGTCTATAGTACATTCGCCGCCCTCGACGTCGCTCCGAACTGCCGATTTGATCAAGTCTACTGTATTATCTGCGCCACCCTTCGATGTGACTGATCCGCACATGCACGCAAAACCCAATTCCCGCGTGGGACGATGGCTGACGCGGCGCCGGCCTAGCCCCGGTTTCTGAGGCTTGAACCGCGCGATTCAGGGTTCAGGGCGACGAGAGGCCCACCGAGGCGCGCGGCCTCGCCGTTCAGCCGTCGCCCAGGCCCCAAGGGATGCGGCGAGGAGCACGATCGCAAGGCCACACATCCAGACCGACATGAACAGCACCTGGCGGGCATGCCTGAGGCGCAAGCTCATCATGATCAGCCGGTCCAGGCGAAGACGACGTCCGTCGCCGCCGGTCCACCCCCAGAAGGCTGCATTCGAATCCACCTGCGCCTGCGTCATCGAAAGCCAAAGCCCAACGAGGAGGTAGACGGCGATGGCGGCGAACCAGAGGTCGCGATCTGCCCTTTTGTCGATCGCTTGGTCGCCGCTCGAGCTTGGCTTGACTAGCGACATTGACGCCCTTGGCCTAATCGACGCTATTGGTCGGGATCTGGGCTCCCCCAATAGACGCGTGAGGCTCTGGCGCAATGGCCCAAGAGGGATGCTGCATGTTTGAGAGGGCCAGCCGCGCCGGACCGCCCCGCCTTGGGCCGCCGCTTGGCCCCGAGCGTCGTGCGCTGGAAGGAGACAGCGCGGCGGGACGGGGCTCACGGCCCCTTCGCCAGGACCGGGGGTGCACGGGGCGGCGGACCTTGGGCGTTGCGACGCCAGGGCGGGCCTGGCCTTGGTTGTCGGAGTAGCCGCGATGGCCTGCGTCGATCGCAAGGGACTCGAGGCGGCGTGTCTGGCTGTGCCGCTTTACCTGCGCGCCGATCCCGACACCAAGGCGAACATTCGCTCGAAAATGGAGGCGGTGATCGCCGCCTATCTCGACGCAACCGCTCCGACGGGCGCCGCTCATGAAGCCGACCTGAAATGGCTTGAGGGGCAGAGGCGCCATTCCAATGATCCGTTCGAGGATCGACGCCAGTTCGAAGAACGACAGCGCCACAACGAGGAGATCGATCGTTTGATCGGCCTCCTCGGCCTTGAGGCCCCCTCCAACCGGCGCTCAGCCTTAGGGTAGGGTAGAGGGACGCGCGCGCCGCAGCGCACCTTTGTCGCCGACAAGGGATCGACCTTGAGGCCGAGAAGGGTCTCATGGGATGCGCACACCGATAGGTTGGGGTATGGCGTGATATCGGGGGCGCCCGCGAATCCGTAACGGCGACGCGCAAGAGACCGGCCGAACCAGGCGAGGATGGGCGTGCGTGAACGGGCTTGAAACACCATCGATCAGCGTGGCCATCTGCACGCACAACCGCTGGCGGGACGTCGAGCGGTGCCTCGAGGCTTTGGCGCCCCAGGCGCGCGAAGAGGATCTGCCGGTTTTCGTCGTCGACAGCGGTTCGGATGCGGCCGACGCGGAACACCTGCGGCGCACAGCCCTCGCCTTCGGAACGCGCTACCTGCGCGTCAACGCGAAGGGGGTTTCGCGGGCGCGCAATGTCGCCGCCGGCGTCGCCGAAGGCGACTGGATCGTCTATCTCGATGACGACGCGGTGCCCGATCCGACCTGGGCCGCCAATCTCAAGGCCGTCCTCAGCGCTCAACCGCCGTCCGTCGCCATCGTCGGCGGGAAGATCCGCCCGCGGCTGCCGCCGGGCGCAGGCGGGGTCCGATTGACCGCGCGCTGGAAACTCCTTCTGTCTTGCACCGACGCGGAGGGGCAAGGCGAGGTTCCGAAGGCGTTCAACATCTGCGGCGCCAATTTGGCCGTACGCCGCTCTGACCTGCTCGCCGTCGGAGGCTTCCCAGAACACCTTGGACGCGTCGGAGGCCGCCTGATCAGCGGTGAGGAATCCTATCTGATCGAGCGGGTGCAAGAAGAGCGAAAGCAGACCCGCTACGACAGCCGCTTCGCCGTCGACCATGTCATTCCCGAAGAACGGTTGACTGTGGCCTGGGTCGCTCGGCGCGCCTTTTGGGAAGGCATATCGCGCGTGCGGATCTATGCCGAATTGGGCCGCACGACGCCGCCGGACTTGGGAAGGGCAAAGCTGACCATCTCCCTTCCCATACTCAGTCTCTGCAGCCTGTTTTCCGTCGACTATAAGATCCGCAGATATCTGGCGGCCGGCGCGCTCCTCGCCCGATGTGCATCCGTCTGGACGTGAGCGTCATCGCCAGGGGTTATCTTCCCCGCCCTGGCTAGGCGGCGACTTCGGCCTTGGGTCCAAAAAGCCGGCCGAGACGGGGGCCAAGGATCGACCTGGCCTTCTCGTTCAGGGGATGGCGCATCAGGACCAAACCCAGGAGCCAAAGCCCGACGCCAAACGCGACCGACAAGGCGACCAGAGCCAGGGGCGTGCGCGGGTCCATGCCGTGGCTCGCCATAAGGGCCAGGGCCGGCCCCACCGCAAGACCCGTCAGCAGAAGGCTTCGCGCGTAACCTGGCGCCAGTTCGCGCATGCGGGTGTCGGTCGCCCGATTGAGGGCGGGCCGATAGAGGACAATGGACAAGAGGGCGTCGAGGATGCGGGTCGCGGCGGCGGCTTCGATGCTGATCTGACAGGCGAGCACGAATAGGGGGAGAAACAGGATCGACTTGTAGATTTCGATCCGGGTCTGCTTGCCAAGCTCGCCGCGGGCGACGAACACCTCAAAGGTCATCGCCATGGAGACCTGAAGCACCGAAGCCAGGCAAAGCAACACAAGGGGCCGGGTCGCCGCCAGCCAGCGGTCGCCGTAGACCGCATGCAGGAAGGGGCCGGCGAGGACGGCAAAACCGCAAAAGGCTGGCCAGAGAAGGGCGGTGAAGCACTCCATCATCGTGATGTAGCGAAAGCGAAGGCTGGCGCCGCGTCGATTGTGCTCTGAAAAGTCGACCAGAAGGACCCGGCTGAGCACCAGATAGATATTGGTCCAGAGCAGGTTCTGAAGGTTGGTCGCGCGGCTGTACACGCCGAGCGCCGTGAGCCCGAGCATTCGCCCGAGGATCAAATCCGACAGCCTGCGGGTTATCGAGTTGACGCCGGTGGTCATCAGGATCTGGACACCGAAGTTCGCCACTCTGCGCCAGTCTTTGAGGCCTAAGGCGAAGCGCACATGGCGAAAGCCGATCAAGGTGTAGAGCGCCGCGCTCACCGCCAGCGCCGCCACCTGAGCGTAGGCGATGCTCATGTAGCGAAAGCCCAGCAGGGCCAGGCCGATGGTAAAGATGGTGCCGGTCACATTGGCGGCCGTTGTGATCATGGACATCACCTTGAACCTGCCCGCCCGCTCCAGATTGGCCGCCGGCAGGAATTCAAGCGCGCCAAACAGGGGTGTGAAGGCCAGGACCAGAAGGACACGCCCGACGCCCTGATCGTGAAACACGCTGCGGCCGAAGAAACTCGCCGCGAAGGTGGTCGCCGCGAGCACGGCGGCCAGGACCGCGTTGATGGAGAAGGCCGTTGTCGAAAGGCTTCGCGTCAGCTCCTCTTCGCGGACGATGAGGCTCTGCAGACCCATGGCCTGGATAATCGCCAGGCTGGCGACCGTAGCCAAAGCGACCGCATAGACGCCCATCTCGTAGGGGGTGAGAATGCGCGCCAGAACGATGGAGGCGGTGAACTGGAGGATGAAGGACAGGGCCTGCGCGAATCCCATCCAGGCCATCGACTTAATCAGCATGGACGGCGGCGGCTCCCTCGGGCGCAAACCGTCGCGACGCGACGAAGGTCACGGCGCGGGCCCTGTTTAGGCGAAGCTATCTCCGCCATCGAAACACACCTGCCTGTCCAAGACTGAAGGACGCGCTAACACGAGTTTTATCCGCCACCAATCGGCGATCCTGGTCTGCGACAACCGGGCGCGTTTTACACAGGCTTAAGTTGAGGCCCCTACCCCCTTCCGCAAGGCGCGCGCCCAGCGGCGCTGTCCCGGTTTGGGAGAGACGTGGGCGAGCCTGGCCTGACGTAGCGCCAAGGGCTGAGCTTCGGGGCGCCTAGCGCCAGCAACGCCGTTACGAACACCTTGAGAAACCCTCTGTTTGGGCGCGTCCGCCTTAACCAAACCCGCGAGATCCGGTCAGCGCTCAGTCCAGCTTTTCGGATGAGCGAAGGAGAGCCCGCCCGAACACAGAGCGAGTCTGATCGCAGAACACGGACAATGGCGCGAATATTGCTCTTCGCTAATGCGCGCGCGCCATCGCCTCTTATGCTGGCTGAGCGCGAGGGCCGGGGCGCCGTCAAAAGGCGGTTGGATTGAGCAGCGAGGGGGCAGGCCATGCAGGCGATCGCGGAACGCATCGAGGACGTCGTCAAGGCGATCTGGGCTGAACTTCTGCCTCACAGCGAGTTCGACCCGTCACTGACCTGGAACGAAGCGGGCGTCGATTCGCTGAAGAGCCTGCATTTTCTGCTTCGCCTCGAGCAGCAGCTTGGGCGGCCGATCTCCTTTGATCTTCTGACCCCGCAAATGACCATTGGCGAATTGCTCTCAGCCCTGACCGGGCCTTGCGCCGAGCCGGTCGCAGACCGTGAGGGCGCCCACCCGACCGTCTTCCTCCTGCCGGGGATCTTCGGGGATGAACCGATCCTGGCCGAGTTTCGCCGATCTCTGCAAGGACGGGTGCAGTTCGAGCTCTTGTCGCTTCCAGATATTGACGCCCCCCTGGAGCTCAGCACCAGTTTTGACGCCATGGCCCGGCATACGGCCGATCAGATCCTGCAAAAGGCGGGCGCTGGACCGATCCACCTGGCAGGCTATAGCTACGGCGGTTTCCTGGCGTTCGAAACCGCGCGGGTGCTCAAGCGCCGCGGCGCGGAGCTCGGGCTGCTGGTCCTGCTCGATACGATGATCGGCGCGCCCCGTCCGCAGCCGACCGAGGCGGGAGCTGGAACGCCAAAGGCGCTCAGAAGCAATCTCTGGACAAAGATCGCCCGTTTTCCCGACCTCTTCAGCAGCGGCGTCGGCCGGTTCGCTGACCGGCTGGCCTTCCGCTTGGCGATCGAGACCGGCAGACTGGCTCTCGCGCGAAGACTGACCCTGAACGGCGCGGATCGCTACGACTTTGATCGCAACTTCCGGCGCCGGCGCGAGCTTTTGACCCACTTTCGCGCCCGCGCCGTGCGCCAGTGGCGACCTGAGCCCCTCGAGGCCAAAGTGCTGCTTATCACCAGCGATGAGTATGATGAGACCAGCAACCCGCGGGTCTGGCGCGACCTCTGCCCGGATCTCCTTATCCAGCCTGTGGGCGGTCGCCACCGGGAGATCTTCAACCCCGACGCCCTGAGCCGGCTCAATCCCGTCCTGATTACGGCCCTGGAGGCGTTTCAGGCCGGCGCGGCCTGAGGCGCGCGCCTTGGCCTGGGATCAGTCGCCGCAGTCGTCGAGCAGCGCGGACAGTCGGCGAAGGTCGGGTTTATAATTCGCGAGGCGCGGAATGGCCTCGAGGGTCCTGATTTCGGACGGCGCCATGTGCTCGGCTGTTGCGCTCACGACATTGCGCCGGAGCTGGGCTTTATCAGGCCGCGCATGGGGTTCGATCATCGCGACGAAGGCCGCCAGGGTATCGGCCTCCCCTGCGCGCTTGCGCACCACGACAGCGGCGTCCGCTACGCCTTCGGAGCTTCTCAGCGCGGTCTCGATCTCGCCGAGGTCGGCCCAAAGACCGCGGATCTTGATCTGCCGGTCGCGGCGACCGACGTACTCGAACAGGCCATCCTCGCGTTGGCGCACGAGATCGCCCATGCCGTAGATGCGGCTCCTGGGATCGTCAGGATCCTTCATGAACCTTGCGTCGCTGAGCTGTCCCTTCATCCAGCTGCCAAGCGCCATCCGGCCGCGAACGAGGAGCTCTCCCACCTCTCCGGCTCGGACCGGTTGACCGGTCTCGTCGATCAGAGCGACGCTCTTTCCCGAGGCCAGGTAACCGATCGGCGCGACCGCGCCAGTGATGGCTTCATCGCGGACGAACCAGCTGAACACTGCGCCCGCCTCGGTCGAGCCATAGGTGATGCTGATGCAGCATTGGGCGGGGAGCTTTGAGCGGAAAAGGGCGATGTCGCTCGCCAATATGCTCTCGCCGTGCAGGTCGAGGATACGAAGGCTGCGCATCGCCTGATCAACCCCTGGAAGGGCCATCAGGGTGCGCAGGACTGAGGGAACGAAACTGAGGAAGGTGACCCCGTCCTCGCCCATCACCCTTAGCGCCTCCATCATCCCCCTGCGCTTGACATCCACGATCCGGACCGTGGCGCCGACCGTAAGGCCGATCAGGTCTGCAGCCCCGGTCTGGCTCAAGGAGGCCAGGCTGATGAAGACGTCGTCAGCGTTGAGATGGAACTTCTCCACATACCTGCGCAGTTGCTCCGAATCCCCAACACCGAAGGCGAGACCTTTGGGCCGACCGGTGCTGCCCGACGTAAACATCACCATGCCGGGCCGGGTCGGGTCGCCCTTGGCCGGATCGCCGGGCTCAGCTCCCGTGACCTCATCGACATCAAATTCGAGACGATGCACCTCAGGGCCAATGTAGCGGGTGTCGAGCTCTACCCCCTTGGCGAGGAGAACCGCATGAGCGCCAGATTCGGCGAACAGAGCGCTCTGCCGCTCGACGGGATGGCCAGCGTCGATCGGGACGAAGATGCGCCCGCTGCTGACCGCCGCCGACATGGCCACCGTGGCCGCTGCACTGTTGTGAACGACCGCCGCGACGACGCCGCCCGGAGGAACGATGTTGAGGATGCGGCGGCGAAGACCCCGCATCCGATCGACGAGCTCGGCATAGGTCAGGGCCTTTTCCCCGTCCTCGACCGCAAGCTTATCGGGACGCAAGAGCGCCTGACGCTCAATGCCGTCCATCATCGAGACAAGGCCCGTGGATTCAAAGGGAACATCGACCGGACCGCCGAAGTCGATCGGCGTCGGACGGCCAGTAATCCAGTCGAGCTTGGAGCCTGCACTGAGGCGCTCGAGCGTGCTGATTTGAGACATGGCGAAAAAAGCCTCCCGTTTACCTCCGCCCTATGCAATTGGGTCGCCGCGCCGCGATCTCGGGGGACAGAGATAGAGAGAGAGAGAGAGAGAGAGAGACGTAAGGCTCAGCCGTTTCGGCCTCCGAGGCGCGCCTAGGGGGCCCTCAGCCTCAGGACCAGCAAGCCCGACCGGTAAGGCAGGGTGAAACGCCCGCTGCGGCCGAGGGGGATTTCGTTTGCACGGGTGAGATCCAGCCGGACCGCGTCCCGCGGCGCCTGAAGGGTGATCGTCAGACTATGAGGCGCGCGCGGCGCGTTGCGCCAAAGAAGAGCAAGATAGCTTCCGTCCGACTTGGCCAGAACCAGGCATTTGGCGCCGTGCGCGCTCACCGCAAACGGCGACGGCGTAAAGCGGCGCGCCTCGGGCCCCTTATCCTCGGCAATCCTGATCAGGGCTTTAAGCGCCAGGGCGGCTGGCTTGGGCGACCAATCATATCGGAATAGGCCATAGTGGTCCTCAGGGTCGGCCGGATTGGACCCATCGTCATGGAGCTCATAGAGAAAGCTTCGGACGAAGTTCAGGCGCGCCAGTTCCGCCCATCCGGTCAGGATCCGCTCGCTCTGCTCTTTTGCGGTCACACCGCCGGGCCCCGGAGGCGTCGGCGTCGTGTATCCCCACTCGGTGGATGCAAGGGGGCGTGCGCCGGTCGCCCGGCGCATCAGCCAGGCCAGCCATTCGGCCTTCTGGTCGATGAAGGCCCGCCCGGCGTAGATGTGGGCGTTGGAAAGATCGGCCTTGCCGGCGGCGGGGTAGACGTCGGTGTGGTCGATCACCGGGACGCGGCTCAGAACCGGATCCTCGTGGACCCGCGCGTAAAGATCGGTCTGGAACTTCTCAATCGCGCCGCGGCCGCCGAGCCAGGCATGTCCCTTGCGGTCTAAACGCCCCGCATAGCGGATCGGCCAGTTGTTGACCTCATTGGGGCCTTCGACGAATTCGATGCTTCCGGGGTAGCGCTGCTCAAGGGCCTTTATGGCCAGAATCTCGCTCTGGCCAGGATCGGTTCCCTGCTCCAGCCCCCCATTGACGAAGTAGGTCGCCCGCACCCCGGCGCGCGCCAGAGTCTCAAATGGGGAAAGAGGACCAAGACCCGCCAAGCGAGGGGGGTCCGTGCGGATCCGGCGCACGCCCAAAACCTCCAGGGCTTTCAGGATGTGGGCCGCGTCGCTGTTGCGAAAATGGACACACACGCCGAGGCTGTCGACGAAATCCTGCGCGCGCAGCTCTGAGGACGCCTCGCGAGGGCGAGGCGCGCAGCTGAGCATCAAAGGCAAGATCAAGGCCAGGATCAGGCTGAACCGACCCTTGCGGATCACAGTCATCTGAGCGGCTCCCTCGGGCGGATCTGGCGTGCATAGCCTGCCGGCGTGCGCCTGTCGCCGGCGGGCTTCGGGGCGCAGCCGGCGTAGAGTTCGCCGCAGCCTGATCATCGTCAGAGGCGCGAACCGGCCTTGTGCTTTTCGGGGTTTCGCATGGCCCGAAAGCTGCACGGGATCCTTTATGGCGCAGGCTTTGAAACACTGGGAGAAGGTCTTGGCGCCGCTCCGGCGCATACAGGGCGAAGAGCTGATGGCGCTGGGGGCCACCCTGGCTGGCCTCCTGCTCGTCGTCAGCCTTGTCTGGCTGGCGCTGGGTCCGAGGCTAGCCCTGGGGTTTGGGGGGGTGATTGCGGTGGGGTTGATCCTGCTGCCGACCTATCGACGAAGGCTTGCGGATATCGTCAGAAGGGGCCCTCAAGCGCGCCGCCCACCGTTTTACGACAACTGACCCTTTAGAGCGGCGGGCGTTGACAGTCTTGGGCTAAAATGATTCGAATACCGTGTCGCTCACGGTCACGGGACGCGGCCTTCCAGGGTCTATCCAAGCTCGGGGCACGGTGGGTATGGGAATCTCGCCCGAATGGTATAAGACCACGCTCGAAGACCTCGAGACTGCGAACGCCCATGCACAGTACCTGCGTCAGCGCTTCGGGTCGAAGGCTCAAGAGGCTTGCTCAGCCGCCCTCAAGGCGGCGCGCGATCCCCAGGTGAAATTCAAGCTCCACCTGGCTCTGCGTGAGCTGCGGCGCACGGCTGCCCGTGAGGCCATGGCCCGCGAGGCGGCTGCGGCTCAGCAGGCGCGCCAAAGTTAGGCGCGTTACAGCGTTACCAGGTCGGTTCGGGGCCGAGCTCCGTCAAGCTGGCCCGGGGCAGGCGTGGACGATCCCGGCTCTGATCAGCGACGAGGAGGGGCGCGGTGCGCAAGCTGGCGTTCTGGCTGTTTGTGGTCTTCGTCGTCGGAATCGTTTTTTCGACCTTCTCGCCTATTGAACTTCGACCTCGGTCGGGCGCGCTTGCGTTTGAGCGCGTCCTGCCGTTTGGGCTCCTTGGCGCATGCCTCATTCTCGCACTGCCCAGGCGTCTGGTCGGCGTTCAGCTGGCTGTGCTTCTCATCGCTTTCGGATCGGAGTTTGGTCAGACTTTCGTTCCGGGGCGCCACAGCGAGCTCAGCGACGCCTATGAGAAGAGTTTCGGCGCGGTGTTGGGCGTTTTGGGCGGGCACGTCGTCGATCGGCTGGCGCAGCGGCTGAGAAAAGGACGTCGCCAGCCCAAGGGGACGCCGCCGGCGCCGTCGGAGCCGCACGGATAAACGCCTGAACCCTTACGGGCCGAGGTCAGGCCAGCCCCACCGCCCTCGTCCGCACCGATCCTAAGGGCGTGAGATGGAGCTCTGCGGCGACCCGGCCGCGGAGGCCGCCTTCATGCTTGGGGCGCGGCACCGAGAGGATATAGGCGATCGCCAAGACGAGGAGCAGGCTCACCACAGCAACGCCGATAGACAGGAGCCGCCGGATCAGGACCCGTGCGGGGCGCCAGCGGTCGCGCTCCTGTTCAAAATAGCTGCTGCGCCGACGTCGCTCTGTCTGCTTGTTACGGCGTCCGCTCGACCAGACGCCGAACAGGGCGCCGGAGAACCAGGCCAGGCAGCAGAACCCTGCCGTCCATACGAAGTCCATCGGTCAAAGCCCCTGATCGACCCGCGAGGGACATCGGGGCGTGCTGCGGCGCCATAGACTTTTTGTCGCCCTAGGAGGCCGCGGACTCGCCAGCATGGGCGCCTCTTAGCGGCTTTCGCGCCGCAGCGAAACCCACGTCGGCAGGTTGCGCCTTTGAAATCTGGGCCCGCGGTCGTTAAGCCTTTAAGCGCGCCAATTCGAAATAAACCCTGGGCAGCCAGGCCCAAAAACAGCTTTAGCCCAGGGATTGACGCTGGCGCATCAGACGCAGGCGGTAGGCGCCTTTCGTCTTTCGCCGATCGTCCTCGGCGATCTCGGAAAAGGTCTTGTAGGCGCTCGAACGTAGGAGGTGTCGCCAGCGTTCGATCATGCCGGGGGCCAGGGCGGCAAGCCCGCCCAGGATGGTTGCGAAGGCCGCGCTCATGCCCGTTTCAAGGTCAAGATAAGCAAGCGGCAGGTTGGCGGCCACAAGCACCGCCAGGGCCATCACGGTTAGCTCTCCACGTCGCATCCGGGGAAAGGCGACATAGAAGATCAAGCTGTAAATGAAGCCAAATCCACAATTTACAAGCGGCTCGTCAAGCAAGGCCCGAACGAGATTGGGTTGAGAAACCTCAAGGCCGATAAGGCCAAAGATCAAAGTGATCGGGATGACCAGAATCAAGACGCGTGCGACAACAAGAAGTATATTTGGTGTCAAACGCACGGCATCGCCCTTCATCTGATCTTTCTTATCGGAGATAGGGAAATTAAAGGTAAAGCTCTCGCCAAAGCATCGAGCGGTCAACCCGAGCTTCCCGCAGCGTTCTCAGTCAGGCCTCGGCCTTTAGGGCCTCAGCAACAACCCCCGGAACCTGGCTGACCCGCTCAAGGCTGTTTGGGACGAGAAGCCGGCGCACGCCGATGGCCCGGGAAAGCTTGGCGCACTGCTGGAAATGTCGGACCGCCTCAGCCCCGTGCAAAAGATCCTCGCCGAAGCGCGCAAGATAGGAAAAACGGAGAAGGGCGGAAAGCGCATCGCGCCCGTGCAGAGGCTCCGCTGCGATCTCGCCTGGGGTTCGCTCGAGGATATAAACCAGGCGCGCCGGGGTGTCCTCATCGCGGAAGGCTCGTCCGAGGCGGAAGCGATCCTTGGGAAAGTCCTCGAACGGGCGGTCAAGGCGCGCCGCATCCTTCGGGGCGAAATGCGCCGACGCCGTTTCAGTCAACTTCAAGGAGGGATAGGCGGTCAGGATGGTGGGCGGACTGTGATTGAGGTCGATCGCGACCACATCGTCGGACACCAGCTCGCACCCGGCCGCCAACATAGCGGCCGCCGTGGTGGATTTTCCCGCCTCCTTGTCGCCGAGGAACATCACCCCCTGTCCGTCCAAGGAGACCGCGCTTCCATGCAGAACGATATAGCCGCGCTTATAAAGCAGAAGCGCCAGAATTGGTCCGAGCAGGGGCAGGGCGAGGAGAGTCGCCGGCCCTTCCGGCTCGAGCTCCACCTCGATCAGGGCGGGCGAGCGGATGAGGAAGCGGGCGAACCTCGGCCAGCCGAAATAGACGTCGGCGCCTGAGAAATCGACGATGCTGACGTCGCTCTCTTCGGCGCCTCTGCGGGCCACCGGGGCGAACCGGACCTCGAGATCGAAGGGGCCGGGCGCGGTTTCGTTAAGCTCGCCCAATTCGAAATCACAGACCAGACGCAGACCATAGGCGCTATAGAAATAGCGCTGGGCGGAGGTGTCCCTGGCGAGATCGGCGGCGGGCGGGCTTGGGGTCATACTCGTCTTGACGCAGAGGTTAAGGGTCAGGAGCCAAGGATCACGTCAGAGGTCCGCTCCAGCCATCGGGAGAGGACGACGGTGCGCCAAACGGCCTGCATGTCAAAACCGGACGCCGCCTCCTTTAGGGTGAGTAGTCTCCGATACGCATGATCTACCTCCAACAGGTTTACAAACCGGCCTACACCCGCCGGGTCGACCCTAAAGAGACGCTCCATCCCGTCGCGGTTGTGCCGCAGCATCCCCTGGATCAGGTGGGGGGTGAAGTCGAACTTATCGCGCCGCCATTGAATGTCGGGGGGAAGCACCCCTTGCATCGAGACCCGCAAGATCCGACGCGTCCATCCCTTGTGCAGTTTGTGGATCGATGAAAGACCTAGGCAGAATTCCACCACACGGCGATCCCAGAAGGGAAAAAGCGCCTCGACGCCAAAGGCGGAAGCGTTGCGATTGAGGACTTCCAGACCGTAGGGCTGAAGACCGCTGGTCAACACCGAATAATGAAGCGCGCGCTCATCAGCCCCGGCTGGGACGTTCTGCGGGACGGACGCCGCGCGGCGTGCGGCCAGAGCGTAGCGCTGGACGGCGTCGGGATTGAGATAGCGGTCCCAAGACCGCGCGGCGAGGGTCGCTGGCGACGCGAGGGCTCTTCTGGCGCGGAGATAGGCGCGCAGAAAGGGCCGCGTCGCCGGGTTGTGGAGCAAGGCTGCGAGGATCAGGGGCGAGGCCGGATCGCCATAGGTGGCGGCTACGCCCGTAGCTTCTCGCCAAAGACTGATAAACCGGCCAGCCGCAGCCAGTTCATTGAGGCGCCCCCAGCCATGGGAAACAACCTCATCGCCGCCGTGGCCATCGAGCAGAGCCGTGATCCCCCGCTCGGCCGCTGCGCGAAACACCATCCTTGAGAGCGTCAATCCGGGGGCGAGGAAGGGCCCGCCCTGCTCGTCGAGCACCTGATCAAGCTCGGCGAAGGGATCGAGGCCATTGGACGGGAGAAAGATCGGAGCGACCGGTTCACGCTGGGTCACCGCCTCGATGTAAGGACGCTCGTTCCACTCGGGCGTCTCGTCGAAGACCCGCGAGAAGGTGGGAAGGGCTGGAGCGCCCTGGGCCTTAAGGTGTCGTGCGGCGATCACCGCCATCGTGGAGGAATCGAGGCCGCCGCTCAACATCGCCCCAAGGGAACCGGACCGATCCATCCGGTCCTCCACCGCCTGGGTCAAAAGCGCCTTGAACTGTTGGGCGGGATCCTCGCCGATCTCAGCCGGTTTAAGGGTGTAATAACTGGTCTGGCGCAAGGCGCCGGCCTCGACCCAGCCGCAGGCGCCGGCCCGGACGCGCCGGATTTCCTGCTGAAACGTCTCCTCAGCCAGCGGCGGGGAGCCCGTCATGAATTGGAGCAGATGATAAGCGTCCACAGTACAGGGCCGGCCCAAGCGCAGGTCGCGTGTGTCGGCGGCGAACCAGAATTGGGCGCCCGCCTCGCGATAGAACAAGGGCTTGGCGCCAAACGGGCTTCTCACGCACCAGAGCGAACGCCGTTTGGGATCCCAAACCGCAAACGCGAAATCTCCGAGGAGGCGGTGGGGCGCTTGCTCGCCCCAGCGCAGATAGGCCCGGAGCGCAAGCTGAATGTCCGAAAGCTCAGGGTCGCGGGTGTCCAACGCCCGGATCAGGCTTTGACGCTGGTACAACCTGATGTCGCCGACGATGGCGGTTCCGGACGCTTCGTCGCGCGCGAAGCCGTCTGAAGCGCCTGGCTCAAGACGGAAGCTAGCGCCTGCGTCGGACCAGACGACGCAAAGGTCATCGACCGGGCCGAATCCTGAGGCGGCCCCGACGTCGAGGCAGCCTGAAAAGCGGATCATTGCGGCTTAAGGTCGGTCAAGATGTTGTAGTCGGCCAAGGTGTGGCCGCCGCCGCCGAGGACGATTTTGTCGTCCGAGAGCAGCCAAGCGTGCGCGAGGATCTTGCCTTCGGGATTTCGTCGCACACCGATCCGGATCTTTGACTGATATCCAAGGAGGGCAAGAAGGGTCTGTCCGGCCAGCGCCTGGGTGAAACAGCTCGCATAGGGCACGATCCGCGCGCTGCGCGAAACGGCGATGGCGACGGCCCGAATTTTGTCGTGGTCGCCGGGCCGGGGCTGGGGGACGCCGGGGACCCACCGCTTCAGAAAATTGTAGGAGGTGAAGGTCAGGCCGAGGCGGATAACCACGACCAGCAAGAGCGCCCAAAGGAAAAGAAGTTTGTCCCGGACGGAAATTTCAAAGAATTTACGGAGCCGGCGCATCGACCCGGTCGACAAGGCCCGCTTCATGAAGATGCTGGAGAAGGCCGATCACGTCGCTGCTTACATCCGCGTCAGCCGTGTCGAACTTGCTGCTTACGACGCGACCAATGTCGGCGACCGAGCATGGAGCCTGAATAGCGGCCCACACTTCTGAAGCGACCGGATTTAGGCCGTAGTATACATTCTTCGAAAGGTCGAGCAGGGCGGCGCCGTCGTCCAGCTCACAGGACACGACGTCGTCCTTCGCCTTGAACACGCTTTCAAGTGTAATGTCGATCTGCAAGAGAACTCCGTCACCGAGAAAAGGGCGGGGCGAGCAATCGCCCCGCCCAAACTCTTTTCCGGTTCTACCCGACCTCTCTTGCCGAAGACTTAAGAGAAGGTCAGCTCACCAGCCGGTGTAGACGTGGAGAAGCTCGCGTCCAGGGCTGCGCCAGTCCCGTGAGACTGAGTCAGTCGCTCAAGCGAGCCGAGCTTAGAAAGCTTCGGGGCGACATAGACGCCCTTGCCGAAGGCGGTGTCATCAGAGCGTTCCATGGAGTATCCTTAATGCGGAATACGACAAGCTTTGGAGCCTAAAGGGCCGATTAACCAAAGTCAACCGGTAATAAGACAGGTCAGACACAAATCGACCCCAGGCAGGCCCGGGGTTCAAATTGACGGGACTCGTCCGGCGCGGTCACCCTCCGCGCCGTCCGTATCGCAATCAAATAGGCTAATTCAGACTCACGAGAACGTGAGGCTGCCGAACGGCGTGCCGGTCGGGAACGCGGCGTCGGTACGAGCGCCCGTCGCGTGGCCTTGGGTGACTTGCTCGAGGCTGCCAACCAGGGTCATCTTCGGAGCTTCGTAGCTCAGCTTTTCAGTTTGAGTGTTCATAGAACATCCCCATGTTCAGGGTTCATTAACCGGTTGTTAGTACGCTGCTCCGGCCATCATGTCAAGCGTGAAACTTTCCGCCAGACTGACCCGAGCCAGTCAACTTCAGCAAGTCGCGTGCCAAAGCCATAATCGCTCTAGCACATCCTAAAAGCCGATTCACGGCAAAACCGTTCCCTGGTTAGTCGTCTCTCGATTTCGCGCCGCCGCCTGTCAGATGCGTCGCCTGCGCCGCTCTTTGCCTCTTACGAAGGCAGAGGGGCGCCCACTTCCCCCAAAGCCTGGCGCTAGATCCCAGCGATGAGCCTCAGGACCAGGACCCAAACGCAGACATTCACGGTGAAGGCCGCCAGAAACTCCCAGCGCAGCTGCCTCGGCTGCACGCCGGAGCGCCCATGGCCAGCGGGCGCGGGGCTCATGGCCGCTTGAAACATGGACATGTCGCCTCCCGGCGCGCGCGTTCATTGACACTTATCGTGCGACAATATTTGCGAGGCGCTGTGATAATAGTCAACGGGTAAGCTGTGCAATATCTAATGGGCGGCGCGCTCAGCGTGCGGCGCCGCCCTCGGCCGCTCTCCCAACCCCGATACGCGGTCAGGACTGATCAAAGGCGCGCCCGCCTTGGCAAGGCCAGCAGCGATAGGGTTTTAGATTTCGCCCTGCGCGTTTTGATTTATATTCGCGGTCAAAAGTTCACCTTGGAGACGCTCGATCCGTCGATCGAAGGGCGAGGTTGGTCCCCGCCGTGCTCCTGGAAGACGGCGGGGCCTATCCCTTGGGGCCGTGGTCAAGGGGCGCCAGAGCCGCTCAGCCGGTCATCAATTCGCCCAGAGCCTTGAACTACACCGGCCTTTGAGATCATGGCTCCAGAGCAAATTTGGATCGATCGCGTGCCCATCGTCATGTCCCGCTGCCCGACTGCAGACCTGCCCGTTCGCACGCACGCGACAATGACACGACATCAACTGGACGGCTTCAACGGCACCTTGTTCTACTGGTGCGAGCACTGTCGATCGGCTCACCCAGCGTCGGCGCAAGAGATATGGCTGGCCGAGACCAGCGAGGAGACCTCATCCCCGAGGCGCAAGGGCGAGATCTGAAGTCGCGCGCCTTCTTACGGCGCAAGGGTTTCAAAGGGGCAGCCGCTCCATCGCGGCCCCTCAAGAGCGGGTCCGAAACCAGATTGCGGGCGGTGCGGGCGCGTCGGCAAGCGCCGCAAACGGGCAGAGGGATTAATGCGCCTTCGACAGACTCGGCGACCAGGCGGCGGACGGCTCTGGCGCATGCTGGTCGTCGTGCTCGGCGACAACCAACCGACTAAGATAGCTCGCCGGATTGGCCATCAGGCTCCGATAAGGCCCGTGCTCCAAGACCCGCCCCGCTTCCAGGACCACCACATGGTCGGCGAAGGCGATCATAGAGGGGCGGTGAGCGATGGTGATGATGGTGATCGACCCCTTCAACGCTTGGATTGAGCGCGCGATCAACATCTGGTTCTCCCAGTCAAGCGCGCTTGTCGCTTCGTCAAGGATGAGAAGGCGCGGCTGTCGGAGGAGGGCCCTGGCAAGGGCGATCCTCTGGCGTTCGCCTCCGGAGAGCCTTACACCGCGATCGCCGACCACGGTGTCCAATCGGTTCGGAAGCGCCGCCACGAAGTCTGCAGCGCCGGCCGCGCGAAGGGCGGTCCAAAGCACCTCGTCATCCGCCCCCTTAGCCCCAATGGTCAGGTTGACCCGGATCGGTTCGTGAAGGAGGAAAACATCCTGCGGCACATAGGCGATCTGGTCGCGCCAAGCGCGCCGGTTGGCGGCGACGAGCTCAACCTCGTCGATCAGAACCCGCCCCTCGCTAGGCTCGATCAAGCCCATGGTCAGGTCCGCCATTGTGCTCTTGCCGGCCCCCGACGCCCCAATCAGGGCTGTCACCTGCAGGGCCGGGATCGTTGCATCGACACCGGCCAGAACCCCCACAGGGCTTGAACCGGGATAGTGGAATGAGACGCCCTCGAAGCGGATCGCGCGGCCGAGAGGCGCAAGGGCATGTTGCTCAAGGACCGGGTCTTCCCGTTCGGCTTCGCACTCCTCCTGGAGCTTCTGCATCGCCTCGAACGCACCGAGATTGAGCAGCACCTCCTGAAGATTGCTCTGAATTCCGGAGAAGCGCGGCGATATGCGGGCGAACAGGAAGACGAGGACAATGATCTCAGAGGGTGTGAGCTTCAGATACCTGAGCGCCAGAGCCACAAAGACAGCCAGACCACAGGCGCTCGTGGTCTGGAAGATCAAGGGCCCAAGGGAATTGGTCCTCTGAAACCGCATGAACTCGCGCATCATTTCAGCCAATATGTCGGCGAGGCGCGTGACGAAAATCTGCTCTATGTTGAAGCTCTTGGCCACCTTCAGGCCGCCGAGAAACTCGGAAACGACCCGGTATTGTTCCTGGCGTTGGCTCGTAAACACCTTGCCGTAGTTCGCTGCGCTACGGCGAACCGGGCGCAAGATCGCTAGGGTGACAACCCCTAGGGCCGACGCGCCGAGGGTCATGGGCCAAGAAATGAGCAGAGCCGCAACGGCATAGACTGTAAGCAGGACCACAGCCTGTATCAGCATAAGCAGCTGAACCGTGAGCGACTGCACCCTGTCGATGTCGGCGGTCAGGGCGTGGTCGAGGTCCGACGTGCGTTTACGGGACACAAACAGCCATTTTGAGCCGCAAATGGCCGAGAACAGGCCATTGCGGAGCTGGTTGATGAAGCTGAAAAAGACCTGGCCCATGTAGATGTCCTTCCAGCGCATCATCAATGCGCGGAAGACCACCACGACGACGAAGGCGGCCAGAGCGAGGTGCAGATCGATCTGAAGGTGGGGAAGAAATGAAAGATGCAGGGCGCGCGGCAGGCGCACGTAGTGCTGGGCGTCGCCGGACAGAAGCGAGAGCACCGGAATCAGCAAAAGGACCGAGGCGCCTTCTGTGACGCTGGCCAGCAGTAGAAACATCAGCGCCGCCGCCGACCTCCAGCGCGTGCGCGAGACCAGGACCCGTGCGAATGCGAGCAAACGACGATAGGTGGAGGGGTCCGCGAGCCTAGCTGTCATCGTTTCGCCCTTCTCGCGCCCGAGCGCAGCCCGTCATAGACATACCACCAAACCGTTATTCGCTTGTGTATCCGCCTTAAACAACCGCTCTCGCGTGGTGAGAGTGTCGGCTTGCGCTCGAGGTCCCTCGAAGGCAAATTCCCCGCCGACAGTTTTGAACGGTGGGAAAAAGATGAAGCGTCCTTGGACCTTATCCAGCCTGACTTTCGCCGCCCTGCTTGGCTTGGGCGCGATCGTCCCTGGAGCGGCGAGCGGCCGTGAGCCCCCCGCGCCCGCCGTGAGGGCTGGCGAGCATGTCCAAACCGCGATCCAGGACGAGAACTATAAGCTCGGTCCCGGCGACAAGCTCAGGGTGACGACTTACGGCGAGCCGGACCTGACCGGGGAGTTCTTTGTCGGGGATTCCGGAGACGTCTCGCTTCCCTTGATCGGCACGATCCATGCCGGCGGAACGAGTATACGCGCCCTGATCACCGAGGTGACCCAGCGCCTCGCGGCCGGGTATCTTAAAGATCCCCGCGTGTCGATCGAGGTGCTGACCTATCGCCCCTTCTACATTCTTGGCGAAGTCAACAAGCCCGGCGAGTATCCTTACAGCAGCGGATTGACCATCATGGACGCGGCGGCCACCGCCGGCGGCTTCACGTACCGCGCCAACCAGGGGCGAGTGATGGTCAAACACGCCAACGAAAGCCAGGAACATTCGGTCCCGCTCCGCAGCGGCACAGAGGTTCAGGCCGGCGATACGATAAGGGTCCTGGAACGCTACTTCTAAAGATGAGCGGGCAAGATAAGGCAGAGGGCCTCTAAGACACGAGCCGACCGGACCTGTTCACTGCGTCTATCGCCGAGCGCCACGCCTCGCGTGCGGCGTCCGGTGAGAATTTTGCGACCCGCGCACGCAGATCCCTGAGCCGCCGCATCTTCTCATCGGCCTCCATCGAGACGAGAACGTCAAGACCGCGGGCGATGTCCTCGGGACTTGACGGATCGACCAGCACCGCCTCAGGCCCGGTCACCTCCGAGAGGGCCCCCTCGCGGCTGACCAGCGGCACGAGGGAACGCGCAATGGCCTCGGCCGCCGGAATGCCAAAGCCTTCGAGAAGGCTCGGCAACACAAATCCCGATGTATTGGCATAGAGCCAGCGCAGCTCCGCATCTTTGACATAGCCGGTCATGACAACGCCCGGCGTCGAAACCGCCAGCGCCTCGACCCGCTCGGCGCCAGGCTCTGGACCGCCGCAGATCACGTATTGATACCCGCGCTGGTGGAGGCCCGTATGGCGGAAGGCCTGAATGACGCCGGCCTGGTTCTTACGGTCGCCAAAGGCTCCGACGGTCAGAAGGAAGGGGACGCGCACGTCCTTTGGCGGCGCAGCGTCGCCTTCGACGCTCTCATCGCGGACCGCCGGCGCAATTACCTGCACACTGGCGTAGGCCGGCCCGTAGAGCCGCTCGAACTCTTGGCGCGAACTTTGGGTGACGAACACCAGGTTCGGGCGCGCGCTCAGGATCTCAGAAAAGATCTTCTGGTAGAGCGCCTCGACCCCCCTGGCGTAGAAGCCCGGATGGGTGATCGGGCCCATGTCGTGACAAAGGACGACATCCTCCGCCCGCAGCCGATAGAGCAGGCATTGCAAGGGATCGGTGAAGAGGACGGGCTGGGGCGGACGCATGCGCGGCACGAGCCGGTCGAAGGCGGAGACTCTGGCCCTGGCGTTGACCTCGAGGGTCATGAGCCTCCCGAGGATGCGCGCCCAAAGCCCGTCCGGGGTCCGCCGGCAGCCCACGCGCCAGTACCGGACCACCGGCTCGACCAGATCCGCTGCATCCTGAAGCAGATCCCGGCCAATGAAGTATTTGCCCGTGCGATTGTTCAACGCCAGGGAGAATTCGACGACGGTCCTGGGCATTGGTCCTCTGAGCCTTGATCAGTTCAGCTCGAGGATGTTGCGCGGGTCGTCCTTGCCGCGGATGACATCGAAGAAGCCCAGCAGATTTCCGTGCAGGCGGCCGCGACGGTCGACCCAAGGCTCGGGGAAGAAAAATCGGCCGACATTCGCAAACAGGTTGTTACGGATGAGCTTGCGCGCGTAGCGCCAGTTCATGGTCCGCTTGCGGGCGAGGTAGATCGGATTGACCACCTGGGAATAGCCGAGTTTAACCCCGGACGTGCGTCCGCCCTTGACCCCGCGGTGCACGCCGGCGAACGCATCGCTCCGAATAAGCCGCCCAAGCGGCAAGAGCCGCGCCGCAAAATCGATGTCTTCCTGCCAGCCATAGAGCGGAAGATTCTCATCGAACCTTGCGCCCTGAAGCGCGCTCGCCCGATAAACCATGTTGCAGCCGTAGAGCCCGTCTAGCTCCGAGCGGATGTTGACCTCGTCACGGCCCTCTCTCTCGAACCGGTCGATCAGGGCAAGGGCGGCGGGATAGTCGATGCCCGCGCTGTTGATTCCGTCCGCAAGCAGTCGTCCGTTGCAGGCGACCACGTCCGGATAGCGTTCGAACAGCGCCGCCGCGCCTGCGATCATGGTGCGCGCAGGAAGATAGTCGTCGTCCAGAAACGCCACGAGGTCGACGTCGTGCTCCACGCACGCGAGGCCGCGGTTGCGCTGGGCTGGGAGCCCCTTGGATCCGAACACAATCTCCACCCCAGGACCCGGGTCAGCGGGCGCGTCAGCGGCCGTATGGAGCGAAAGCACGATCCGAGACGGCCTTCGGGTCTGACGCGACAAGGCGATGAGAAGCTGCTTCAGCTCCTCCGGACGCCCGCAGCTGGCCACGACCACCCCCACCCTGGCGGTGCTCGCCTGCAGGCTTTCACGGCTGGCTTGCGTCTCGTCCATCGTCCTACCTTCGACTCGAACAGCTATCCGGGTCTGCAAGCCCCGTGCCGTCAGACAGGCGGGGTAAGCTTGAGAAACTACCGCCACACGCGACATCCGGGGAGCAAAAACATCTGTTACGCCCCTGCCTTTAAGAATCATGCCACGCCGGGTTTAATCCTTCGGACGCCTGCGGCGCTGCAAGACCTGAAGGAGACTTGAATCGCGGGGCGAGGCTGGCGCTGTCGTTTGCATTGCCCCACGGTCAGGTTATGAGCAGGTATCTGGAGGTCGGACCCTTTGGCGACGCGTGCGATTGCGTTCAACGGCAAGTTCCTTGCCGCCGCGCCCACTGGTGTGCATCGCGTGGCCCGCGAACTCATTCGAGGTGTGGACGCCCTGCTTCAGGATCCCTCTGAGGCGAAAGCGGCCGGCCCCTGGCTTTTGTTCAAACCCCGCGACGCCTACCAGACCCTGGCGCTCTCGGCGATCACCTCGCGCACGGTGGGTTTCAACACCTGGCAGCCCTGGGAGCAGATTGACCTGCCGATCGCCGCCCGCGGAGACCTCTTGGTCAGTCTTTGCAATCTTGCTCCCCTCGCGCACGGCGACGCGGTGACAATGATCCACGACGCGCAGGTGTTCAGCTCACCGGAATCCTACGGCCCAGCCTTCCGGGAATGGTACCGTTTCGCCCTGCCCGTCATCGGCCGCCGGGCCCGGCGGATTTTGACGGTCTCGGAGTTTTCGAGACAGCAGCTGGCCGAATACGGGGTGGCTGAGTACGACCGCATATCCGTCGTCTACAACGGCGTCGATCACCTTCGGGCTGGCGAGCCCGAAGCGGGCGCCGCTGCGGCCTTGGGCTTACAGCCCAAAAATTACGTCATCGCCCTCGCCAACGTGCAGCGCCACAAGAATGTTCGCCTGGTCATAGAGGCCTTCTCCGATCCGCGGCTGAGCAGTCTGAAACTCGTTCTGGTCGGCAAGGCCGGCGGGGATGATTTCATCAAAGCGGGGACCACTCCACCGTCGAACGTCGTCTTTGCCGGCCCAGTGGACGACGCCCGATTTAGCGGCCTGATCCAGTCGGCCCTTTGCTTCGCCTTCCCTTCGACCACCGAGGGGTTCGGACTGCCCCCGCTCGAAGCGATGACCCTGGGGTGTCCGGCGATGGTGGCCCCATGCGGATCCCTGCCGGAGGTGTGCGGCGATGCGGCGGTTTACGGCTCTTCGGTCGACGCCGCCGACTGGGTCGACAAGATCCTCGAGCTGAGAGATGACCCGGCCCTTCGCCAACGTCTGGTCGCCCTCGGGCTCGAACATTCGGGGCGTTTCACCTGGCGCTCAAGCGCAAGGACGCTGATGAAGGAGATCGCAGACGTGCGGGCTTGAACCGGCAAGGCCAGGCCTTTTCAGGATCCTGGCGGCGGAGACGCGAGGGCCTTTTGGGCGCGCGAGCGGCGGCCTGCCAAGGTTGACGCTCAGCCCGCCTTCACGCAAGGGCGCTCGCTGTATTCAGTCTCCGGTCAAGGACCGGCCCCGGCGCCGGATCGCTCGCTCGCGATCTCAGTCCAATCGATAGACCGGCGAAGAGCCCGAACATCATTCCCGGATCCGGGGAGGCCCCGACCGCGGCCTGGGCGATAATGATCAGAAGCGCCGCCCAGCCGGTCGCTGCGGCGAACTGCAGAGCTTCGGATTTACTGACCTTGAAGGTCGATCTTCGGAAGGGCTGCCAGGCTTGCAGCACGTAAATCAGGAAGGCGACGAGGCCGAGCGGACCTACCGAGCCCAGGATGGCGGTGATGATGCTTGAGGAGCGGAAGCTTCCGACGCCGATGCCAAGACCATAGCTCTTCACAAATACCGTGATGCCCTGCATGGCCCATTGGCTGCGCTGCACGCCCGAATCCGTCGAGGCCTTGTTGATGAGCGTGGTCTGGAGAATTCCTGCGATACGGCTGAACAGGGACGGCGTCGCTGCAAGCACCACAAAGATGAGCGCGCCGCCAAAGATCTGGACCAGCACAAAGGTCAAAAGTTTCTGGGGCGGCGCGCTGCCCGGCATGAACAGGAACCTGAACCAGAGCAGCCCCCCATAAGCGGCGACGAAGATGTATCCGGTGCTGGATGTCGATAAGACGAGGGTGACCAACATGGAAATCGACGCCACACCGCTCCATCGCGCGTAAAAGCCCCTCAGCCAGAATTCGGTCATCAGCACAAAGCATGCGCCGCCGAAGGTCGCGTAGACCGACGGCTCAGGCATGATGCCGCTGATCCGGTGAATCTCGCCGAATGACTGATCGAGCTGCGCATAGTGCCCGTTGCGGACGATATAGAGCAGGTCTTGGAGGTGGACGATATCGAGCGCCAATCCGAGCAGGCCGGTGCCGATATGAATGAAGGTCACGATAATAAAACACTTGGCCATGACCCGCATCAGGTTGGTCGTATAGGTCAGCATGGTGGCGGAAACCGCGACCAGGGCGGTGCTCAGCATATAAACCGCAGTCGTAATATTCTGAACGGTGGGACTGAGAGGGGTCTGGCCAAGGGAGGAGGTTCCCATCGCAATCACCCACATCTTCCCCGCGAACAGGCGCGGCAGAACGAAAGAGGACAGGGCGCAGTAGAGGGCGAAGACGACGATGAGGCCGTTCACCTGAAGGCTATGCAAAAAAGGCTCGGAGCGGCCGAGATCCTTACGTCCGAGCCGGAGCAGCAGAAACACCAGGGCGAAGTTGGCGGGCGGAAGGGAGGCTCCGCCGAGGGCGTTGAGATCGATGGCGGACGAGCCGCCCATCAGCAGACAATAGCTGAAGAAGGCCAGGGAAAGCTCAGCCGGGAAGGCCTGGAGGATCAGCCCGACGATGGCGATGATGACGCCGATGTAGGTAGGGATCATCCGCCACGCTCCAACCGGGTCCGGCCGATGACTGAGCAGGTTAGGGCTTGATGCGCCGTCGGCAAGCTTTGACTGACCCTCATGGACGGATCGCCGCATCAATGCGGGGAAAGCGGCCTGCGTTGAAGCCCCTCAGGGCCGATCTGAAGCCGTGATCGAAGGCTTCGGGCGCGAACCTTGCGGCGGAGGCTACGGCCTTCGACGGGTCGAAGGTCGGGAGCCAGGTTTGGAACCTCCCCACCGCGTTCACCAGGCTAAGCGCCGTCTGCTCGCTGAAGAAGATCGCCGTTTCGCCGTCGGTCAGCGTATCAAGCACCCCCCCGGACCCATAGGCGATCACGGGGCGTCCGGCGGCGAGGGCCTCGACCGGAATGATGCCGAAGTCTTCCTCAGCGGTGTAGATTAGGGCCTGGGCTCGGGCGTAGGTCGAGCGCATCTCGGCGTAACCAAGCTTGGATGCGAAACGAATGTTCGCGCCGGCGCGGGCCTTCAACGCGGCCTCAAGCGGCCCCTCGCCCACCATCAACAAGGGTAGGCCGAGCTGATTGAAGGCCTCCAAGGCAATGTCAGGCCGCTTATAGGATGTCATATGGCCAACCCACAGGAAATAAGCGTCGGGGCTCTGCGGCGGGGCGAACTGAGCGACAGGGACGGGCGGATGCACGACAACCGATGCCCTGCGGTAGACCTTTTCGATTCTGCGCTGGATGAAAGTCGAGTTGGCGATGAACCCGTCCACACGCTGTGCTGTGGTGACGTCCCATACCCTCAGGAAATGGAAGATCGGCGCCATGATTGTGCGCGTGATCCAGCCCGCAGACGCCTTGTACTCCCCGTAGGAGTCCCAAAGATAGCGCATCGGGGAATGGCAGTAACAGACGTGCAGGGTATTGGGCGAGGTGATCACCCCCTTGGCCGGCCCCGCCTCGAAGCTGATGACAAGATCATAGCCTGTTAGGTCAATCTCTTCGAGCGCCAAGGGCATGAAGGGAAGGAACCTTTGATAAAAGCGCCGACTGCCTGGGAAGCGATTGATGAAAGTGGTTTTTACCGGACGAGCGCGGATCAGCTCAGACACCGCCTCAGGGTCGTAGACGTGGGTGTAGAGCTCAGCGTGGGGGAACATCCGAAGCACCTGCTCCAGCACCCGCTCGCCGCCGCGCATGCGCACGAGCCAATAATGGATCAGCGCGACGCGAAGGGGAGGTTCGGAGGGGTCATGCAGCGCAGCCGTCCCTGATCGGGACGGCTCGCTGGCGATTGAAGTCAACGGAAATAGTTCTTCGATGAGCGGATGTAGTAGCCCGCGTCCTCATAGCCGTAGGGGGCCTGGCGGGTGGCGTCCACCTTGGAAAGGACAAGGCCGGCGACATTCGCGCCAGAGCTCAGGAGCAGCCGCAGCGCTGATTTGACGGCCGCCTCCGGGGTTTTGCGCCAGCGGACCAACATGATGACCGAGTCGCACTTGGCCGCCAAAGCCCGGGTGTCGGACAGGATCAAAAGCGGCGCGGTGTCGAGGATCACAAGGTCAAACCTTTCCCGCAGCTCTTGAAGCACCTCGTCCATGCGCGCGCTCCCAAGGACGTCGTCGTGGGTCTCCTGATCTGGAACCAGCGGCAGGAAGGCGGCGCCGGTTTCCAGATAGATCAGGGCCTCGTCGAGCGTGGCCTTGCCTTCAAGGACTTCAAGCAGCCCGACCTCGGGCTTTTCGTCGAGATAGCGCAGGATGGTGCGGCGCCGCAGGTCGCAATCGACCACCACCGTTCTCGAGCCCTGAATTGCACTGGTCTGCGCCAGGCAGACCGCCGCAGTGGTCTTACCCTCGTTGGTGAGGGCGGAGGTCAACCCGATGACCTTGCTTGGGCCGCCGGAGGAGTAGAGCAGGGACACCCTCAGATTTCGGAAGGCCTCGGCATAGATGGATAGGGGCTTGGCCACGGCATAGCGCGCTGGCGAGAGCTTGGTCTCCGGCGCCACCGAACTCAGCAGGGGTATAGAGCCAAGATAGGGGGCATGGACGCGCCGCTCGAGCTCCTCGCCGGTCCGGAAGCTGGAATCCAAGGCTTCGGCGATGACGATCGCCGCAAGGCCGGCCGTGAGGCCGAGGATCACGCCTGCGGCGATGTTAAGAAGAACCCGCGGGCTCGAGGGCTCAATCGGCACCTTCGCCGCCGAAACCACGTTCCCATCCGACTGCTCGGTGCCGACCCCGGTCGAGACCTCTTTGAAGCGGTTTAGGTAGTTCTCATAGAGGGTCTGCGACGCCGTCGCCCGCTGAAGGAGCTCATCAAGGCCGGCCTGGGCTCGATTATTCGCCGCCAGGGTGCCGGTCGTCTGGTTGAGGCTCTCTTCCATCGAGGCGACGCGCTGGTGCGAGACGTCGACCTTCGCCTGCAGGTTTGAGATGATCCGTTTGATCTGAGCGCGGATCTCGTTGTCGATGTCCTCGAGCTGATGCTGGGCTTTGAGGATCTCAGGGTGCTGGGGACCATAGCGGCTGCTGAGCTCGGCGAGATGGCCGCTGACGGTGGCCCGCTGCGTCCGCAGGGAGCTGACCACACCGGAATCCAGCGCCTCGCCGACGTCGTCGCCCGTCGACCCGGCTCTCAGCTGCTGTTGGGCGGTGTTTAATCGCGCCCGGTCCTCCGCTGCGGCGGCGCGCGCCTGGGCGAGCTGCTGGTTGAAATTGGCGATTTCCTGCTCGGTGAGGGTCGCGCCTGAGACGCTCATCAGACCGTGAGCGATCTTGTACTGCTGCACGGCCGCATTGTCGCGCGCGGCCTGGTCGGCCAGTTCCTGCAGCCGCCCGCTCAAAAGGCCGCTCGCCTGCTTGGCCCGGGTCAGCTTCTCTTCGACACTGTTGTTCAGATAAACCTGAGCGAAGGTGTTGGCGATCTTTGCGGCGAGCTCGGGGTCAGGATCGCTGTAGCTGATGGAGATGATATAGCTGAGGTTGACCCGCATCACCTCGAGCCGGCCGAGCACCTCGTCGATGACCGCCTGGTGAGCCGCCTCCGCAGATAGCGTCTTCTTGACCGGATCCTTGATCTTAAGGGCGTGACGGATGTTCGCCATCATCCGGCCGCGAAACCCGACCTTACGCGATGTATCCATCGTGTATTCGGGGTTGTGGTCGAGGTCGAGCTCGCGGACCACCCTGTCGGCGACGCTTCTGGAGCTGACAATCTCGACCTGGGTGCTGACCGCCCCGCTATCGGTTTCTTCGCCCGGCATGGTGGTCAGCCCGTTTTGCGTCGGGGACACCGGCAGCTGGCGGGAATCGATCGTGACCGACGCAATCGCCGAATACATCGGCGTGCGGGTCACGGTGAACAGGATCGCGGCGGCGACGATGAAGGCGAACACCGAGAGGAACAGGACCCGGCGACGATTGAAGACAGACAGCAGCCAGCGGACGTCGAGCTTGTCCGACGCCATATCGGGCGGATCAAACTGCGGCTGGCCTAGCGGAGCAAGGCCGCCGCCTGTTGGATGATATGGAACCGCCGTCACCGAATTCATGAATAAAAACTTGTCCCTGGTCCTGGCGACCTTAGGGGGGTCAGCGCTTCAGGCTGACCCCTAAGGTGACCTGGTTGTCGTCAAAGTCATAGCCTCGGCCAAGACCTACTGAAGTCTGATTAAGATGGTTGACCGCGAGCGTTAAGGTCACGCCGCGGTTGACCAAATACCGAACCCGCAGGCCCGCTCCGTAGCGATCGTCGCGGCGGGACAGGCCCGGATAATTGTATTCGTTGAAGTCGCCATGGGCCGATATAACACAGTTACGCAGCAGTTCGTAATCCGCGGTCAGCGTCGCCTCGCTGGTCAGAGTCGACGGCGACTGGGGAATCCCGCTTGGCGCGACCGCATGCTGTAGCTTGAGTGTGAGCGTCAGCAGTTGTGTCGGGAAGTACTTGATGGTCGAATTGTAATCGAACCCGGAGACATTTCCGAACAAAGCTGACTCATAGCGCTGGGAATAATACCCGATGCCGATTTCACCCTCGATGAGATGGGTGACCTGGAAGTTGACCCCGCCGAGCACCGACAGGCCATCGCTGTTGTAGTCGACCGGTTTGGTTGACTCGAATATCGCCTGATTGGGGCTGATCGATGCAAACACCGCGATCTTGGGTCCGACCGCGTAGTCTGCTCGGATCGTCTCGCTGATCGTATCCTCGTTGCGGATGCTCTCGTTGTAGACCTGTCCGTCCGCAAGGCGAACGTTCTGATACTGGAAGTCGGCGAAGTTGACCGTCGCGGTAAGCCTGAACCGGTCGAAGGTGCGATACCCCGTCGCGCTCAGTTGTCCTTCGGTATACTGAACCGGCTGATCGGACGCGCCGAGCGAATCGGGCGCCGTCCGCGGTTCGGTGATCAGAGCGTCGCTCGCCATAAGATTGATCGCAGAGTTGTGATCAACATCAATACGGCCAAGGGCGCTCGCGTTGAACTGGTCGGTGCTTTCCTGAGTGTGATCGACGAACTCGTCAAACTCCGCCCCGAGATTGAACGACAGGGCGTTTCGGCCCCATTGCGAGCTTGCGGTGAGCTGCGGTTTGATCGCCCCGTAAACGTCGCCGGTCTTACGCGGCAGGCCGTAGATGTTGTCGTCGCCGGTCAGGTTGAGCTCAAGGGTGGGCATAAACAGAAAACCGTCATACCGGATCCCTAAGGGGTCGTAATCCGGGTGCGGGCGGGACAACACGTCTGAGGCGATATCGCGGTCGAACGGGGTCAGGTCCGTCTGGGCCTGCGCCGCGCCGGCGCAGGCAAGGACGAGCGCCAGCGCTGCGCCGCCCAATGCGTTGCGGCGCACATCCTCGCTGCGCGCCTGGTTAACGCCCGCCCGTGAGCGTGAACGGCGTATGACCGCTGCCAATTCCATTGTCTCCCCTCGCCTCTTGCCACCGTCCCTCGGCGCCTCAAGACCTTAGTCGCAATCCCCACGGCTGACCAACCCATACACCCGCAATCGTTACGGAATTGATGAACGGCGGGCCCGGAGGCGACAACCCTAGCGGCAACGCTTGTGAACCGGCGAGGGCCCGCGTTCATCGAAGTGAAACCAGTTGGGAACGACAGACACGGGTTGGAGTAGCGCTGAAGCTCTGCCCTCATTAGATAAGAGGGTCGTCGTCGGGGGAGCGAGGTCAGGGCGCAACGCTCTGGAAGGATAGAGTGATCGATGGGCGAGACCCTCTTCAGCGTGGACCTTCGGCAAGGCGCTGAGCATGGGCTGATTTTTGCGATCGGCGACGTCCACGGCCGGCTGGACCTGCTGCAGAGCGCTGCGGACGTGATCCGGCAATATCCTGGTACGGAAAAAAAATTCGTTGTGTTGCTGGGAGACTACATAGACCGCGGCGCCGATAGCCGCGGGGTGATCGAGTTCCTGAGTTCGCGCCGCGCGGGCCGGCTGACCTGTCTTAAGGGCAATCACGAGCAGATGCTGCTCTCGGTCGTCGCCAGCAGAGATCCCAGGCAATTTCAGATGTGGCTGAGCCATGGCGGGGATCAGACCCTGAAGTCCTACGGCGGAGCGCCCACCATGGAGAGTCTCGACCGGATCCCGAGCGCCCACATCCAATGGCTGGCGAGCCTTCCCCAAGTCGCCCTCGACGAGCACCGGATCTACGTCCATGCGGGCCTGGTCCCCGGAGAGCGGTACGTCGACCAGACCGAAGAGGAGCTCCTCTGGGTGCGGGAGCGGTTCTTGCGATCGCTCTCCCTCGACGATTTCCCGGATGGACGCCACATCGTGCACGGCCACACCCCCCAATGGGAAGGCAAACGCGATCCTGAGGTGCCTGAACTTCTCGAGCATAGGACCAACCTCGACACCGGCGCCTATGCGACCGGAACGCTCACGGTCGCCGTCTTCGACCCGAGCCTGCCCGGCGGGCCCTTCGATGTCCTCGCCATCCGCAACTCCCACGATCGGTAGGGTTGACGGCCCCGCGTTAGACGGCTCTTAGGGGGCGTGCGGACCTGCTGCGCCGCCGCTTCGGCTCAGGGCTCCGTTTTTGTTGAGGCAAGGGCGCGTCCCCCCATGGAGCCATCCGAGCCGGCGCATAAGCGCAAGACCGGAACCTGGCTCGCCATAACGGGCGTCGGGCAGGCCTGGCGCTTCTTCATCAGCCTGCTTTCGGCGGTCGTCCTCGGCAGGCTGCTGCTTCCTGCCGATTTCGGCCTTCTTGCAACCCTGGCCCCGATCATCGCCGTCGTCGAGTTGATCCGCGACCTCGGATTCAGTCAGGCCATCGTCCAGCGCAAGGAGATCACCGCCTCCCAGGCCAACGGCCTGTTCTGGATCTCCATGGCTGTGAGCGGCATGCTATCGGCCGTTCTGGTCCTTACCAGCCACGTCATCGCCGGGATCTTTCACGAGCCGAGGCTTGTGAATCTCTTGATCGCCC
>Ga0116229_10001479_pt1 | contig 36946 bp, 25 predicted proteins | sample S1TSphgellanicum_3_FD_87313 | JGI IMG/M metagenome (GOLD analysis project Ga0116229, IMG submission 87313) | Host-associated microbial communities from peat moss isolated from Minnesota, USA - S1T2_Fc - Sphagnum magellanicum MG | ecosystem: Host-associated > Plants > Peat moss > Unclassified...
GGGGGGGGGGCGGGGGATGCAAAAGAAGGGGAAGAAGTAACTGTGTGATGTATTGGCTAGAGAGAAAATTATTTGTTAGGTGTTGGACATTTTGGGGCCCAAATTAGGCACTATGAAGGTTTGTCGCAAGTGTTGATAAAGTCTTGCATGTTAAGGTGAGGTCTTATTGAGCCTGCATGTTGTGGAAATCATAGTTGGCTATGAAACAAAAATGATAGAACAAAAATGAAGCAATACAAGAGAAAACGCATGGCAAAAGAAGTAAATGGAAAATGATGCTTAGCTCTTTAAAAGACAACCTATAGTAATTGGGATGGTCTAAACTTGTTAGATTTGTGTTGAGATTTTTCTTTTTAGGTGGGAAATAACTTGTGGGAAAAAAAATTAAGAGATTTTTTCCCCCATTTTTTACTAACAAAAAAGGTTCAAAAAATCTTTTGTGTAGTGATAAAAGCTTGGATTACCATTGGAAGGGATGAGAGGAGGTGCTACACAGACTTGTTGTTGGCCTTGAAATGTTTTCATATATGGAGCTTGAGTGAAGTGACCCTCAATTTCCCTTCCATTAGGAGATTGGGACCTTGATCAAAGTGCAACATTTTGCACTTCTTTCAGGGAGCATGCACACAAGTGGGGATGGATGTGAAATTTTTTTTAATGACTATTTAGAGTAAAGTTAAGGTTGTTTGGAATTTTTGGGCTAGTTGCTAGCAAGAAGATAATACTCGGAACAAAACGGAACCAATGAATTCCTTTAATCACAATTTTTTGACATGGAAATATGAGCCAAAATGGAGCTAAGGAGGTTCCTATGTGACAACTTCCTCTCTTCGATCTCCCAAGAATGAAAAAAGGGCAAATGGTGTTACTTCAAATTTGCATTGCGGGTATGACTGGGGACAATGTAGCTTGGGGAAGCAGTTGCAAATATAGATATTGTGGGGACGTGAGTGGATGAGAAAATGAGTTTGGGGTGGTACAGAGAGAAAGCTGGGCCGGGACAATGGGACAAATACACAAGGGGGGCTTTGACAGGAAATGGCCACATCATAAGGCGAATCTGCAAACCCCAATGAAGCACTTGGTATAGATTCAAGCGCCATCTCTTTAGACTTTTCTTTGGGCACATGTATGGCTAGAGAGAATGGGGAGGTGGTGGGGGGTGGGGGGGAATCAACAAAAAAATTCTTTCATAAGAGATGGTAGTTGAATTTGGATAAGGCATAATATTAGGATAATATCTAGAGACAAATTCTTTGTCGTCTCACCATCCATCCATCCATCCATCGATGATCCGTGGTTGATTGTCCACCATGAACACCATCATCAATTTATGATATTCTACTTGATCAATTAGACAAGAACTAGCCTTGGCAATTGTGAAGAAACCATGCTTGACCATGAACACCACCATCTTTTGATGATATTCTACTTCTTTTGTGAAAATCACTAGCCCCATGCAACTCTTAGAAAGTCATGCACAATGCGTCATTGTCAAATCACGTGTTGCTTTGCCACTCATCTTGCACCTACACGTCGGGAATTTGATTTGGTTTTCAAAGGTTTTCGACCAAGATTGAATCACGTTCATAGCCATGGGTGAAATACTCATACCTCCACATTATAACCTTATGGCTTGAACAATAAACTTTTTTGTTTGGTTGCTTCTTTACATTCTTAGCACAAGAAAAATAATTCATAAAAAAATCCAATAACCTGCACACTCCAAGCCAAATGTCTTTGAAAAGGAAATCACACTTTCTCATGTCCTCCCCAAAAGCAACTCCACCAACACATTGCACAGCATGTTTTGATCCATAACAATCTGCTCAATAAGCTCAATAAAATGGTGTGGCTCAGCATTTCTCCCAATATTTTGAGACTGGCGAATGTCACATGCACAATCAAACATTTGCTCTTGATTGGTCTGATATATTGATTGGTCCAAGTGGTTTGCTATTAGTAATTTTTAATCTTTTAGGGTGTCAGGTTCATGTTTCTGGGTGAGAGGCTTGGAATCAGCAAATAAATAATTTTGGATGGGAGAAATATTGTTGTAAGGCCAAATGCTGCATGTGAGCTGAGCTACTCTAACAAGTAAAAGTCTTTCCTTGTTATTTACATGAGAGTTTTTTTCTCACTTGGGAAATTAACTTAAGTCGGTGTGGATGCAACAAAAAGTCAGAAGCAACACTTTATTCTGAAGAATCAAGACATGCACTCCAATTCCATTTGAAGTAGAACTTAGTATCAATATTCCTTTTGCTGACATCAATACTTTGTGAAGTTGCAAATTGTCAGTTAAGTGTTGGGAACATTTGGTTGTTTAACTAATGGCCAGAATCCTAACTAAAAGGGATGCTGAATTGATAACAAAAGGGACTTTGATGCACTCTATACACTGCTTTTGAGTACAGAGAGACAGGGCCAGAGTGAACCAACACCCACCAGCGCACCATACAAGATGGATGATATGTGAACAGCAAACACTTGTTCATTGTATTTCTGTCCAACAGCTAACCCTCTAAATGGCTAGATATACACCAACCATTCACATGCATCTACCTACCTAGTAGTAGTGACCATGTGCCTTATATACTTACCCACCTCCATAACAATCACTTACATTTCATACCGATGAGACACCTGGACGGTTATTAAAAACAGGGACAGACCCATAATTATATAGCAAAACCGTAGTTATATCCCTAAACCCTAAACCTCAATCCATGGGCGAATCTTAGAAACAGGAAGGAATAGTGATCAAGGTGGTTCTTAGGCTTTGTAACCATGATTCTAAAAAAAGTAAAAAAGACCCGATTTTGATATATAACCATGGTTCCCAAAAAATTGAAAAAAATCAAATAACTGGACATAGAACTGCTAATCCTTTACTGATTCTCTCATGAAAATCTCAAGTTCTTTAAGGCTTTTGAAATAACTAGGACCAACTGTTTTTTTATTCTGATTTCTTTCAAAGAGCTGAAATCAATGGTTCTCTTATTCTGAAATGTTTTTAAAAACAGAACCGACAGTTCTCTAAAATTCAAATAACCACACAACACTGATACTTACCCACTTGCGTAGGTATTGGAAGTCACTATGGTGGAACTGGATAAGAGGCTGACCTTCTCTAAGAGCAAAGGCTTGACAATTCCATTTTTTGTGTTCCAGCTTGGTGTGGCCCATCCAGAATGCAATAGTGTTGTTAGAGTTATTAAACAATTTGATGTTAATAGAGGAATTGGTTAAAATCTTCCCATGAGCACCAAGTAGTGCTGATTAGTGGCAATGAATTCAGGACTAAGTCAAGAAAAAGGTTATTACTTGAGAAATTCCACTCCACATGGACCAAAACCACTTTCCACTATTGCAAATTGGGTTTGTGTCTTCCTTAGTGGCAACATATGGCTTCTTATGAATTTTCTTGGGATTTTGGCACTAAAGGATCTTGGGCCCATATGCAAGTTGATATGTGGTGGCATGTTGTAACCAAAAAAAGGAGGGTGCAATATTTATGCTATTGACTCACAACAACACGTATGGCAAGAACACAAATGGATGTTTAAATAAGAATAATTCACATCAGATACAATCCTACATATCCATAACTTCTCCTACAAACACTTCTACATGACTAAAATCTAATCCTAAACAATTGGCACGAGGTGGATCAAATCACTATGGATCTCCACTCATTGAGCTATCATGATCGTTTGATATGGCATCCTAGATAGACATCTCATAAACCCTTTTCAAAACATCATAACTTGCCTCACACAAAATGTCACAACAACTGATTCACATTGACTCTTCTACAATCACTAGTTGGGAAGGTACTTAGAAGAAAAATTCTCAACCTACCAAGAACATCATCAATGGAAACTTCACAGAATAAGTGAATTCCTAGGAAAAAAAATCTATATGCAAAGCTCCCACATTGATAGGCACTTGACTTCCCCCACACATGTGCAACATTGTAAATTCCTTATAAACATTCATTTATATTTTACTTGAACCACAAATGCCAAAAATCAACTTGCATTAACCCCCTAAAGCCTTTTGTTAGTTCCACCCATGCCTCGAAGGACTCATCTACTTCCAACTTTATGATTACTAAATCCCCTACTTAGTGGATATTTCAAAAATTGATGCACAAATCAATTGAAGTTCACATTTAAAACAAATTTTCCATCAATGTGATTACAACATAGATAAAAACCAAAGAAACCATCAACCTCCTAAAAACATAAAATGCAAGGGTATTTAACTTCACAATGAACTATCATTTCTTATCCCCGTCATCTAAAGGTTCCACTCCATTGTTGGCACCAATTGCATCTACACACAAAAAAAACAAAACAACACCAAGTTAATGCCAAAAGTCTCTCACCCTCATAAACCAATACCATCTCCATCGATGTTTCACAAATCACCGAACATTCAATTGAATGATAAAAAACAAAATAATAAGTGGTTTTTGGCACTTAGACTAAGACATGTACATTTCCTTTCATGCCATAAACCTTAACAATGTTGTCAAATACATTGCTCCTCAATGGCCTAGATGTAACCATTCCCCAATAATTTTGATTAAAACCTTTAGTCTTCATCATTCAAGGTGCAAAATGGTAAAATTGGAAATCCTTCCTTAATTTATCCTAAAGGTGTACATCTTTTCCCTTGATCACACAAACTCTACTAGCTTTGTCTTACTTTAAAAAACCATTTTCATCAAAGTATTTTATGAATAGAAAAGGTCCCTCCCAATTGGAGGTTTATTTTTTATTTTAAAATGTCATCATCTTAACATAAATCACCCCTTCAATGAACCTTAAAAACATATGCTTTCCCTTCCTCAAAACATAAATTTGTTTACGTTTTATTTTTGTTTGGCCCACATTGTCAATTATCCAATTGATACCTAAGTTTGTTATTGTAATTTAATAATGGACTTCTTGTATCAAAAACAACTTTATGGAAATGATCACATACCAATATACTTTTGATTTCCTCTACATCCAATCTAATACTACTACTTCTTTTCACAAACTAACATTATTTACAGGCACAAATCAAACCTTCACATCTTCAATTTTGTTGTGTCAAAAGTGGTGTCTATTCAATTTAATAACCATGCATCCTTCACCAAAGTGTCCAATCTCTTAATGCAAATTTTAAATAGTCTACTTGTGGTCCTCAAGTTTTGAAAGCACTAATTCTTTTAACATCAATCTATCATGCTTCCAGTGATAATATAATCCTTTTTTTATTTCGGCACTTTCATTCATACTATAATCCACAAGAAAATGTCTTCCATTTAAAACCATCATGGTTTGATCATCATTCTAGATATCCATATTTTTTGAATAATTCCATTCACATCTTTCTTTCCTTTTAAATAGCTCTCATCCACCTCATCTTCATCAACTAACGATTATTCTTATTCAATTATATGAAGATGCATCTTAGTATCCCATAGATCTTTCCATCTCCTTTTCAAAGTTTGATCATGCTGCTTATTTTCAATATTCTCCACTTACCTCCCAATCGATTCATCATTGATCATTGTATTTCCACATGTAGCCTCTAATTATGTTTTTCCAACCATAAATAATTGATTGAACATCTTTTTACAATCCATATGTAGCAAGATCAATCCCATTTTTGAACTCCATCTACATGTTCAACAAGTTTATTCCACCTTGTGAATATGTTGCATCCATTCATAGTCTTATATTTCTTTTTAGAGATTTTCATCCTCATTTGCACATCCCACTTGAATCTTGTTTAATGCATCATCATTTGTGTGTTTGGACCCTACACAATGCACTATCTTAAAATTGAAGCAAGTTGCAACATATTAATCCACTTTCCTCTTCTTCTATATGTGTGTGACATAGTATCTAGCTATTCCAATAGCTTGTGGACAATGTGTAGGGTAAAGTGATTCTAGTACAAGTGTTGTTGAAAATGCATGGTACCCCATATCATTCACTTTCCATTGGGTGAAACTTTTTTTAAACATGTGAGAGCCCTTTGTTCACATAAGCTACAACCCTTTCATTCTTTCCTTATCGTTGTGATAGAATGGCACCAATACTTTGACTCCAACACCTCGAATTGACCATTTTACATCCAAAATGGAAGGTTAGTGAAATTTGGCTTAATCAAAATGGGTGCCATAACTAATGCATTTTTAACATATCAAATGCATTATGATAATTGAGATTCCATGAAAATGTTGTATCTTTCTTTGTTAGTCCAAATAAAGGCATAAATATGTAGGAATACCCCTTTAAATAATTCATGTAATAACCAATAAGTTTAAAAAATGCTCGGACATTAGTCATAGATATGCACATAGGTATTGGAAATTCAATTATTGCCTTAATTTTCCTTTGATTTGGTTATGTCCCTTCCCTATTCACAATATGACCCAAAATTCCAACACAAGTCTTGGTGAATTCACATTTGCCTAAATTAAGTTTTAAATCGACTTCCTTTAATTTCAACAACATGAATGAAAGATGCTCCAAATGTTCTTCCCATGTCATGATGTATGTGTTAAGGTCATCAACATGAACTTATCTATGTACTTTCCAAAAACCTCAATTGTCATCCTTGAAAGAATATTAGTTGCATTTTTCATGCCAAAAGGCATAACATTCCAATTAAACAATCCAACTTTCATAATTATGGTTGTTCTCCTTACATCCTCAAGTGCCATCTTTATCTCCCAAAAACTAAACTATAGATTTAGAGTGGAAAACCATTAAGACAGCCCTAGCTAGACATCAAAACATCTTCATTTAAAAGCATTAGAAATGCATCTCTGCTAGTCTATTGATTCAACAACATGTAATCCCCACATAATCAACAACTCTCATCTTTCTTTACTAGAAGTGTCATTTTATAAGCATATTTTGATGTGCTAGGTTTCATTTTCCCCAATGCAACCCAATCATTTATTTTCATCTTCGCTTTTACCTCTTCCCAAAAAGATAACCTACTTGGAGTAATGTGGCACAACAAAAACACTTGTGTATCCACAATATGTTCTTTAAGCTTGTTCAAAAACTTCACATTCACAATTTCCATCTTCAAATGCATCTTGGTTAGATTCCCACTAGTTTGATTACTCTCTAAAACAAAATCCAAACTTTGTATATCATTTGTAATGTCCATATGTTATAAACTTACATCCATCTTCATTGCATTTTCTTGATCTACATTGGACTTAGGTTGCACTTTTTCCTTAACAACTTGCAACATATTAACCATGTTCAACATGTTAATATATGTATGTTGTTCTAGGTCCTTGCCTAACTTGGATCATTCCCTTCTCCACATCCACAATTGCCCTTATCTTGATCAACAAATCCAATTTCAACAAGAGATGATAGATGTATGGGTCTACAATCATGAATGTCAAGAAACATTTCTCCAACCCTTATGGGTTTCTCATTTATCCTTCCCAATGTTTAACATTATAAATTTAACATGTGATGGATTAATAATGAAAATCATGCGAAGTTTGTTCATTTGTAGGTTTATACATTTTACACACAAATATCATGTTTTGAAAACATGTTTGAAACATAGATAAATGTGTAGATGGATGAAATATGAACCTATGAATGAATGAATGTCGCACAAATTTTTCATTTTCATATAAATCCATGTGTCAAATGTGTTTTCAATGCATGATATCAATCCAAAAACATACAAACTTTGCATGATTTTCATTATTACATCATGAGATGTTAAATTTGTGATGAAGTAGTTTACCTAAAGCAATCTTATATGACTTTGACCCTATCACCATATGCATAATTCTTACTTCATGTACCATTTTAGTGCCATGATAGACAAAAATGTTCCCATATCAACCAACCTTCCCACCACATGGTTGTTAACTTCTACTAGTAGATGTAAAGTCTTGCTCTGGTGACTTTTGTTGATGCAAATCTTATGGATTGCCAAATTTTTTTCTAGCTTGAATGCATTAAATGATTTCAAGTTCTCATTTCACTTCTCCCATGCCAATGTAACCAAACTCTCAAGGTATTTTAATTTTCCAAGAATAAATAAAATTGTTTCCATTGAAGATAAGACAATCTTGCATTTGATAAATTATTTAAAGATCTTCAATCGTGCATATATCCTTCCTTCAGGATATCCATTAGTCATGTTTCCATGGTTTTGTCTTCAACTTTAGTTGACGACCTCATCATCAACGAAAACATCTAGGTAATTATTGGTTGCAACCTCATGGTTTGACATCTTTCCCCTTCTTCCAACATCTATCCTCTATATGGTTCATTCTTATACAATATCCACATCTAACACCATAGTTTTTTGTCCTATGAGGAAGATCACCACATTTACCACATTTGGATTTTAAATCTCCTATTGTAAAACATATAATAGCAACATGATCTATGTAATTGCATATTTGGCATGTAGAAGAATTATTAACTCTTGGAGAACTTGCTCCATTATTTGTTGAAACTCCTCGTTTGAAAAGTTTATGAAGGTGAATGCAAGTTATAGTGGGTCACTTTTTGTGTCCCATTGCAATTTTTTGTAGGGTGTAGTGAATTAACATGCTATAAAACCATTTATATGCACAATTGGGACGGTTTAAGATTTTCAACTTCAATAAGAAACTATCTATATAATTTGTGCACCATAAATGTGCACCCATTATGTAGTAATGGACTTTTGAAATGAAAACATATGATTTGTTTCAACCATCTACTCTTCCCATACATATGGAATTTTCAATTTTTTGAAAATATATCTTACATGAACTTAATATTTGATCGATGGAAAAAAAAAAAGATTTGAAAACTTCATTACAAAAACTTTAACAAAAATATAGTTATGGACTTTTGAATGATCAAAATCTATACCTTATTTTCAAAAGTCTTTACATGAGTCATTTTTTGTTGGATTGATGATTTTTTTCCTTGTAAAATGTATATAAAAAAGATGTCTAAGTGGGTATATTTTTCATATGAACTTAATTAGCTCGTTAACCAAACCATAGTCGCCCATTTATGTTAATTTGACACCAAAAATTGGAATTTTATGGACTTTTTATTTGTCGAAAAGGAGCCACTTAACCTTGCATCTACCCATGAAAGATTCAATAAAAGAATTGACCTTTTTTTCCACCATTTCATCAACCATAATTCCCTCTTCCAACTCTTCTTTCAAAGGCTTAAAAGGAGTATCTCCCAATTCAACCATTGCTCATTCTATTGTTAAAGTTGTAGCAAACATAACATCCGTGTTTACATAATCCCACATTACACAAATTTTTTAAAATTTTAGAACAAAGTTGAAAAAAACCTTCTTTTTTGTTCTACGTTTTCAAGCTTGCTTTTTATAAACATTTTTTCCATTTTATCATAAAAAGCTTGCACCCATTGTTTGAGATCATGTTTGATCACATCTGATTTAACTATACTATCCTCCTTATCAACATTCCCATATCTCAATAACATGGCTACTTTCAATATGGCTTGCTAATTAATAGGAATTGTAAGTAGCTTCTTGGAACATTATTTGGATTTGCCTTAAGTTCAATCTACCAATCTTGAACAAATTTTTAATTCAAAAGCCTTGATTACTTTCCAAAGAAAAAATATTTCTTTCCCAAATACTTTTGGATTTTGAAAACTGCTTTGCTAGTTGCTTGGTTGCAAAACGAAATTGTATTAAAATTTTTGGACTTTAGGCCTTTTCAAATTGAAGTGAAGACCTTCATCCAATTATTTATCCAAATACTTATATATTCCAACCTTGTTACCATTAATTTTTTCCCTTCTCCTATTGAAAGAACCTCATTATGGGTTATGAAAATTCAGTGTTGCCAATACTCAATTTATTCCAACCATTAGCTTATAACAAGCCATTGAAATGACCCTATAATTCAACCCACTTGTGTAATTGAATTTCAACCATTAGTAAAGCCACTTTTATGGTGGCACTACACTAAGGACTTGTCCTCTTATTAATTAGTGTTGATTCCAGTCCAACAATGCTACCAACAAATTAGCATAATCAATTGACACCATCTAGTGATTTTCATAGAATGTCTTCATCATGATTTCCAAATGAACATGACGCTCTCAAGATGATACACAACCATGCACATATACCCTCTAAGAGCAGCTCCACTGGCGCTCAGTATGTGGTCCAGCAAAAAAAAATCGCACGAAGATAAGTCAAAACATGCGAGTTTAGCTCAGCAAAATGGTTTTGGCCCAGCATTTTCCCACAGGATGCTGAGGCTTGGAAAAGGCATTACAGAGCCTAACACCTAGTCGCTCACCTGTTTGCAGTCCCAGTTTTTGTTTTATGGGTGGGGTTGGAAAAAAAGTAAATAACTAATCTTGGATGTGAGAAATGTTTGTGGAGGGTCACATACTGAGCACCAGTGGAGCTGCTCTGCATACTTTGTAAGACACACCACAGAAAACAAACAAAATCAAATTACGATTGCAAACACAGCAAAAATACACCCTTTTGGTTGTTTTGCTAAAGAAAAATTTCTATCAATCTTTTACTGTGGATGCATAGTCCACCACCCATCCACGACCCACCACAGATGTCCAATTTGTGCCATGACTTCCAAGCTTGTGACCTCGCTCTCATGCTAATCCCCAAGTCAATGGAGTAGGTGAGCACCCCTTTGAGTGTGGAAGCACTGAGACCAGGTTGATGGTCTGTTACAGCCTGTAGTCAAGCAAAAGGTGGCAAATAACGAACATTGTTCAAGTATAGAGCTCTATGCTTGTGAATCCTTCATTCATTTGGCTGGTCATGTGCTTTCTAACAATAATTTCCAGCTCTTTTTCTCCTCCAAACAAAAGCAAATATCCACAATCTCCGAATCAGGTACTTCATAAACAAACCATTTATCACCTTATCAGCTTCTGCCTCCAACACCCAACAGCCAAACTGCTGGCATCTCCTTTAAAACTCAGATCTTTGAGATATTGGCACCTGCAGGGTAGTTATATGAATTATCTCAGAATAAACCACTATCATTGCTTTGTCATTTGATGCATCTTTTCACCCTGTCTTCAGTCACAGCTTAATTGTATGATTGTGTTGGTCACACGACTACATCCATTTTCTCAGCTTCAAAAACTCAAATTCTTTTCTTCATAACAATTCATATGACTGAATTTGCAACAACATATGAAGTTACAAACTGCACCCATTTGATTCTTGAATTGTGGGTTCATATGCAAAAGGATCAAGCCCAAAGTACTTACCAGTCATTTCTTATGATGGAAGTGAAAGAAGCAATATAATGCTGTGGTTTTGTGTTCTGGTTTGTTAGTTCCAGCAGCAACTTTCAGTTCCACCTCCTTGCTCCAAAACTCCCACATAATAATAATAATTTCCCTGCTTGTGCATTTGTGGTGCATTGTCTGCTCCTTGATAACTCCTGGCAATGTGCAGATACATAACATGCCCTAATTTGGACATGATGATCAATTGTGATTTTATCATGTATTTGCTGGAGCTGCTGCTACTGCTGCATCTTTCATGTTGTTGCCAGAGCTTGCCTGACCCATCCCTGCAAACCAGAATTTCTGAACTGAATTTTAGTAGGTTGTACTACAACACCCAGCTTAATAAGTTTCCAAATGTTACAAAAAGGATGCCCAAACTCATGTGCCTGAAATCAGCACACTTTTCCCAAAGGCAAATACACCCATCAACATTGATGGAAATGAGAAAAAAAAAAAAAACAACCAAATGATCTTCATATAACAGTGTGTGTATCCAACTGGGTATCGAGAGAAACAAAATTGAGCTGGTTGATGGTGGGGGAGCATTTGACGGTTGTGAGCTGCTGTGTACACAAACCTGAAGAAAGAGTGATGATATCATGTCAGATATCGCATTAATCGGAGTCAACCATGTCATTGTAGAGGAGGGATGATGATGAAGTGTACGATGCAATATGTCGCCTGCGGACTGATGCCAACAGATTGCTCACTGCTTTGATATTCAGGTTGGATCCACCTCCCAGATTACTAGTCTGAGATGTGGTTTTCAGCCTAGATGAATGCCGGCAATCAGCCCATTCTAATATAGGCCAATACATATCCATCTTCATGTTGTCAGCTTGAACCTGGTTTTTGATTGCCTGCAATGATCTAGAATTGTGGCTGAAGCTGCCTGCACCACCATGTATAAAACGTGGCGACCCAGATGCTTGAATTCCTTGTCCCCCTCTTCTCAAATCCCTTTCAGAGCTCACCGTCTTCAATCCACCTGCACAAGAACCAGCAAATAGATTATTGGCCCACTAAATTTCACAAAATTGGAACATCTCTAGTTACCTCAGGTTTTCTCAAGCACTCAATACAACACTGCAGTTCACTTTGATTGTTTCACCAAAAACACATCCAATGTAGCAGCAAATATGCAGCAAAAGATATGAGGGGACAAGCTGGGAAAATACTTGGTGGATGTAGTAAGGACACAGTAGGACTAGCAGTGTAGCGGTGATTTTCAGGATTGATGTTCACTACACCATCTGAATTTGAAGCTTGAGATGCAAGCCACAATGTCACAACTGGTGTTGGACCAGCTGATTCCCCTGCTGCTGTAGTGTCAACACTGGTCTTCACTGGTCGCAACACAGGATTGATTACTCGAAGCCCGGGCTCAAGATTAATTGCCCTTGTCAGGGATGTGGATCTAATCATGCCCACCTTGTTCTGAAAGTCAGCTTGAGAGTTGTGTGATTCTGGTTTCTCCAGTATGGAGGAAGAGTCATAGTCTGTTCTTGGCCAAGACAGAGTCTCGGAGTCCTGAGTACTGAACTGATTCAAGTCTTCACTGCTATCACATGTTAGCAGATCAAAACTAGCTGAGCTTGTTGATGAGGAGCTTCTGATGGTATTATGTCCAAACTCTGTGGAAGCAGATGTGTCCAAAGTTGAGGCTTTTGAAGTTGGCTTACTAGAGGCTGAGTCCATGACAGACATGGTGAAGGTACGGATAGTGTCGACTCCACCGCTGTTTTTCAGTCGACTCACAAAGCATGTCAAGTTGTCAACAAAATACTTCTTATCCTTCTTCATATTACTGCACACCAATACAAACCCCACCCACACACAGAGACTCAGATCACAGTCTAAACCATCTTTCAAGAGCTTCAAAATGCTGTGAACCAACAATTGTATATTAAAGGTTAAGCCTACCAGCACAAAATCAAAATCATGGGTGGTCTGAGTTCCCATCACATATCCGGGTACCTATATTTCTTACACTTCTGTTACTCTAGTTCCATGAAGCCAAATGTCTTTTGCAAGCACCAATTGGAAGCATGATGTACAAGAAAATTCATATTTTCAAGCAAATTAGGACTACCACCAAATCAATGGGATAGATGCATGACCGGCCATGACTTGGTTCATGTTCAAAAGATTTCCAGCCGTCTAGGTATGAATAAGAGAAATTGAGTCTATCAAGAATGAAGAAAAGGATGATAGATCACAAGACCTGTCAAGAATGACATGGTAAGCTCCCATGGCCTTGGCTTCATCCACAGCTATCACCTTGGCTTGCAACCCAGCCTTCACATCAATTTCCAACTTCACCTGCACAACAGCAGCAACCACACTTCTCCCATCACTTCTTCTCTCTCATGTGAGATGCCAAACTAAGACACCAAACTCACATGAATGGAATTGACATGAACTTGAAGTCTGAGTGGTAACTGCAGTACAGAACAGGAGCTTCATGATATAAACCACCAAATAAAGGGGGTTTCTGGAAGTTCAAACACCATTGAGAATTTGTGTGAACAAAGAAAGCTCTTAGAAGAGGTTCAAGACTCATGTGTGTTACTCAAGTCTAACTAAGGGTTGTAGTAGTGTAGTATCAATCATGTTTACCCCTGCTTTCTCACACCATTCGGTGACATGAGGAATGCTGTTGAGGGCCTGCTTTTTTATGTTGACTTGATTTTGAAGCTGCTGCATTGATCTGTTGCGGTAGTCTATTTCATCTCTACCTCGGCCCAACCCCACTAGATTCATGCATGAACCACCCACCCGAAACCAAACAATGTCATTCACAACTACCCACTTGAATCCAATCCATCAGTGGCCAGAGGGAGTAGTACTTCTCTTTCCACCAGCACCAGCACCACCAAAACCCCAGACCCAACATTCAAAATCAATCACGTGAGTCCCAGAATCCATCAGTGGGAGGGAGTTAGTACTTCTCTTTCTACCATCATCACCACCACCAAAACCCCAAACCCCAACATTCAAAACCCATTCATCACATGAATCCTGGAATCAATCCATCAGTGGGAGATCAACTCTTCTGTTTCTAATTGAAAATGCATGTGGAAGATGTAGACTACATTCATCATGTGGTCTGACATGTGCGGGCAGGCCAGGTTTCATAATTGAGAAGCTTACAAGTGTTTTTTGCAGTGGATGTTGTGATGATGCCAAAGATTTTCAGGTAATCTCCTTTTCGAACTACATTGCCGAGTGCCCAGTACAGTGGAGCTGCTGTTATGTCCTTGTTGTTTGCATCCAACACCACCAACACTGAGGCTGCTGCATAAGGCACATGATGATCCCTTGACATGCTGCTGCTGCTGTTCAAGGACAGTCTGCTGCTGGACTGCTGCCACTGCCTTCTTTTGTATTCACATTGACTCAGCAGCAGATTCAGTACTACTACAGCTTGTAAACCACATGGGTTGCAGCTTCGTGAACATTTATTGCTGCTTCATCAGATGCTCATGTCAAGCTCTTTTGAGGAGAAATCATGGTTGGAATCCTCCTGATCCCCATGTACTTAGACTTGTGAGATCTATAATTTTCAGAGGTAAGCAATTCCTTGGGCTCCAATTTGCCAAAGAAGAAGAAGAAGAAGAAGAAGAAGAAGAAATGAACTCAACAAGAACTCAATGCGATCACATTTGTGAGAATCTTCACCAAATGCAGCTCTTATTGAACAATCCAACACACCCAAAAAAAAGAAAGAAGAAGCAACACATAAACAAAAATCGTCCGTGATATCAGACCGTGATCTTCATGCAAACACATCAAACGGAGTTGAAGCGAAAAAAAAGGTCCTCAGTTCTCACCACTGAACTAGCAGCTCAACAAAGAGACACTGCAAACAACAACAACAACAACAAACTAACTATACTAGTCCACAGCTATTGTATTCACATCAGTCAAGAACTGCCAAAGAGGAAAAATTCAGTTGGTGCAGCAGAGCAGTCTAAAGCAAATGCAGATTGGAGAGAGACAGTCTTGAGAGCCAACAGGTGTGCGCGGGGGCGTGCGCGTAACAACCGGCGCTCCGAGGAAATGGGTATCAATTAGGCTTGCCCCCAACAACAGAATTTGTTGCAAAAAAAGCTCCTAGATTCTGCCAAAACAAAATTTCCAAAACTGGGTTTTAGATTCTTGTGCGGCGCGCTGCTGCAACTTCCAATTACAGTTTCTGGACGGTCGATTGAACGATCCCTCTCTCTCTCGCGCGCGCGCGCGCGCGTCCGGTTCTCTTATTGGGTGTAGGGTTTAAGCAGCTTTCGCGGAGTGCTCTTTTGTTTCTTACCCCCGTCTACCTATATATACCCTGGGGGAATCCTGGGCAGCCCGTAAAATATAATTCCCCAAGCGGTCAGCTTAGAAAACTGACGTGGCAGCCACGTAGTTAAGTCAAAAGCACTTGCACCAAGTCTAGGTTAGGACTGGTGCCTTGGGTGAACCAGCACCCACATTGGCTTTTACCATGGTATCAACCGTGGGTGAACCACGAACAAAGGTGCTGGTTAACCCTGGCCAGGACTCCAAAGGAACAGTTAGAAAGGGGTCTACTCAAATCCCCTGAGGTTGTTATGACTTTGGGGTAAGGCTTTTACCTTTTTACCTGGTAGCCAAGTAGCATTTTTTTCCCTCCCCCCACACCTGCAAAGCCTAGAGGAGCTGCCCAAAGTGGCTGACCAAAGTTGTGCATAGCAGCCAAAATCGGTTGCTGTGACCCTTTGCAGAAGATTTAATCAAATTTGGCTATAGACCAGATACAAAGGTAATTTTTTTAAGAATCTTTTTATATTTTGGTTACTTGCTGGAAGCTGTTGGTGATTTTTTTGATTAAAAAAAAATCTGGTGAAATTTAGGACCTTTTTTTTTTCACAAATTTCCTTTATATCTGTGGAAATCATGCTTTTCAGGTTAAAAAAACCAAAAAAAACCACCCCCTCACCCCCAAGAAAAAGAAAATGAAAACACTGCTCCTGAGTCCCTTTCAAATTAAGCAGCACTTTAAAAAAAAAAAAAAAACTTGATATGAAGAGAAATGAGTGTTAATTTCTCTTGAAGTAGATGCCAATTTTCCAACAATTCAAGCTGCCTCAATTTTGAACACCTCAAAATTGTGACACTCTTGTGTAGTGTAAAAGCCCAGGGGTACATTTCCAAAATAAGGAGTCCTAAGATGAGGTGGGAGACGAAGTCACCCTCACAATTTGAGAATCTCCTTCATCCATGGGCTTTACCAATTGTAAAGCACAAGGCAAACATTATCATGGACCTAACCTAAACATATGTAGATCATCATGTGGAGGAAGGGGAGGGTTCTTAGTTCTTACATGTGCTCCTTAAGCAGCATGGCTTCTCATAGGCATAAGATCCCCAACACCATCTTAAGGAGCATGCATGAAGATCCCTTCTCTTTTTGAAGAAAGGTTATTCACAAATACAATGTGCCCTCCAAACACACTAGGATGTTTCATCAAGTTCTTTACAAGAGAATAAAAAACCTTAAAATATTATCATCTTGCATTACAAAAGGTATTTGGTTTTAGAAAGAAAAACTGGCCTCCTAGTAGTTCAAGAGGAGAATTATTATGACATTAAGGTCAGGGGTGGCAGCAGATTATACCATTGTCTTGACCATATTGTATGACATAATCTTCTGGCAATGATCATATAATGACCAAAATGTGTTTGTTGGGCATGAATTTTTCTTTAAATCATTGAATCTGCCGTCCCAGACATTAACGTCATGGAATAGCCTCACTCTGCCCATTATCTCAAGCATGTTATGTCACCGTATCACCCTAACACCCAGGCTCCCCTGGTGCCTTTTCCAATGTGATGGGCAAGGCTTGACAATTCCATTAGTACTTCAAATCCATACCCAAGTTTAGGTCAGACCAAGAGGTCTAGTTGAACCAGCACCCACACTGATGGAAACTGGAACACTCCTCTTCACACTTTAAGATGTGCTGTTGCTGTAGGTGAGGGTTCTTCTAGGCTAGGTGTCCTTTCAGGAGGTCCTCTCCTTTCCTTATTTGATATGCTTCTCGTGACAGGAGGGGGTTCGGGAACTTGATGTTCCCCTTGTGGTTCACTTTTTTTAAAGGTGAGTCTTTTGTCTTCTTGGGTGTAGGTCCTTCCATTTTGTTCCTTGTATTCCCCCTTTTTTCGAGTGCTTTGGTTTTTTAAAAGATTGACAAGGTTTCATCATCACTTCAAGGACTAAATAACCTTCATTTAGTTAAAGCCCTATGTAGCTTAGTTGGGTAGGTTGCTTCAAGAACACCCACCCCCACTAGATATTCCTAAATGAAACAAATTAAGAATAGGGTAAAGCTCCAAAGTGAGGGCATTCCCCCAATAAGTGTAGGGTAAGGCTTGATGAGCAGGGCATTCCTGAAATAAGGGCCGCTTTAAGGTGGAGGGGCACTTATTTTGAGAACACCCTACTCCTTATGCATTACCCTAGTGGGGGCATTACCCTACATAGAGCATCAGCATAATTTTTAATTTAAATTTTTTTCCCATGATACTTGCAGGGTAGAAATGGGGGAAAAATGAAAAAAGAGATGGGCCTTTTGTTTTTTGAAATGCCCCTCCATTTCAGAGGACAAATCCGGCTTGACAACATGCCCTACAGATACACTCAACAATGTTTGTCTGTGCTGTACAAAGCCTAGGACCAGGTAGTAGAGCAAAGTCACCCAGCTCCCGGATTTTGCAATGTCCCCACCATTGCACAAGGTGAAAGTTATCGCAAACATAAATATATGCCGATTAGGAGGCATAGGAGGGAAGAGTTCTTACACCTACTCCTCAAGAGGGAGCAGTATCTTATGCCCAAAATCCCTCCCTCTCTTAAGGAGTAGGCATAATATCCGTCCTTGTTTTAGGAGGGATATTATTCATGGATATGAGGTGCTCTCCAATTGCATTAGGAATTTTTCTCTTAGTATTCTAAGAAAGTGGCATCCTAGGGTTCTCCTGAGTGCTTTTCTCTTGGAGAGCTTTTGATGGTTTTAGCTCAGATTAGGTGCCAAATATTTTTGGGTAGTACCAATTTGTCTGCAAGCAAGATTCTCCAAAGTCACTTCGTTTAGGGAAGAGGACACAGAAATTAGGTTTTTATGGTGATTTGTTCTCACCCCTTTGCCCCTTTTACGTGTACACAACAAGACCCAAAGAGGTATCTTTTAATCAAATTTTTTTTTGGGGGGGTTTCTTTTTGTTTCAATTTGTGATGTAGCCAAAGTGGCTGATTGTCCATATGATGATAGAGCCAAATTTGGTTATAATGTGCAGGGTAATGGCCTCAAACAAAGGGCATCCCTGAAGCAAGTGCTTGCTCAAGGTCTCCTCAAGGGGTGCTTACTTCCAGAATGCCATGCTCCAAGGCCATTACATGGTGCTGAAAACTAAAATTTTAAAATATATTTTTAAAAAAAAACTACAAGAGAAAACGAAGGTGAGGAGTGGGCATTTTGCTCTGGGAATTTTCAGACCAAAATTTTCCCTCTATGAAGTAATCTCCAAATGCAGTATAAAATTTCCCATTGGTTTTTGCAAAGATGAAAAAATTAAAGCATTCTCCCATGGCTTGTAACCATTTCCTTCTCCCATGGCTCTCCATTTAAAGAGCTTTCTACCTTGGCCAACACTCATTTCTAGGGGATAGTATGTACAAAAAAAAATATTTTGGGCTGACCTTTGACCAAGGACTATGGATTCAATTGGGTCTACAACACCAAACCCGTTTAATGGGCCCCAAACAAGCAAAATAATTATTGTATTTCATCCAAAACCTCTTATTTATTGTATATAATCATGGTTAATCTCATGATATAATACTCTATCCTATGGTCAATTTCGTCATTAAACAATTCAAAAAATCATAAAAATAGTTAAAAAAAAATAGTCCAAGTGGAGGTGACAAAAATGTTGAATATTACACCTCTCCTAATGACAAAATTTGTGAACACAAAATATAAGCATTTGTATAAGCAGTCAGCCCTCTACAAGCAACCCACTTGACATCTCTTTTGTCTTTCTTATAAATGAAACTCCTTGCCTTGGTGATTATTTTGACATCATCCTTGGTCCTATAAATTCATCAACATTGTGACTGGTTTTTGTTCTTTTTGTTCCATGGATAACTTGGACTATGTATGTTTAATGAGGAATAGATCAGACATCCCTACCTAGAAAAGCATGAATAGGCATGGATGTGCAGCATTTGACATTCCATTCAATGTCAACAGTTGTGATGTACATCTAATATTTTTGTATGTATATCCAACATATGAAAATTTTCAAAAGAATATTCAAAATTTGCATGAGTGAAAAACCAAATAATTTTATTAAGGGAAAACAAAAAATAACCAATTTTTTTATTTTTTTATTGTGACAAATTTGACCCTAGGCTACAGTAAGTGAAACTACCAACCATTGCACTTTTGAGAACTGGTTGGAATCAAACTATAATATATATATATATATATATATATATATGATCTTTCTCTTTGCATCTGCACTTGTTTGGAGAGGAAAAAGAAGAAATCAAAATCAAGGATGGGAACCATCCATCAAAAGTATAAGGCAAAAGAGAACACAAGTAGACACAACCCAAAGAAAAAGCAAGGCACCACAAACATGCAGGCCCTCCCTATAGATGATATCTTGTAGATGTATTTAAAACATGTTTAGAGAAATACATATGTTTGGTTGCATGGATGTGTTTATATATGTATGTATCTATGTTTATGTATATATGAATGTATATATGTTTTCATATATAAATGTGCATGGGTACATGTATATGTATATAAAAACCACCCAAAAAATTTCTATCATATTTGAATTCTATGTTAAAAACCAATATAGACAAGAACAAGAATTGCAATAAAAAATTTAAAATCATTTATAATTAAAACAGACATAGCAAAAAAAATCATTAGGAAAATGGGGACAAAGACTTAATGTTTAAAATAATATTAAAAAATTAAAAATAAATAAATGGGAAAAGCCTTGCAAACATATATTGAATTTTCAATTTTTTCAACACACTTATATAAGTTCATTATTTGATAATGGTTTTGATTTACAAATAAATTGAACCATTTTCCAATCACATCTCTTAAGTGTTGTTTGGTGGTTGCTTTGCATTTCAATCTCAAAATTAATCTAAAATTAAATATGTTTGTGTAAATATCCAATAAATAGTTTCTTTTCATTGTGGTAATACAAATTAGTGGACATAATTAGGCAATTTGAAAGCAAGATATATGGGTTTGTGATATGTCCAATATGCTTGTGTTGATCCAAAATAACATTGTTGTGTTGGTGCATTTGTCCATATGTGATCTATTTGTGTGTCATTAATAGCAATGCTTTCAAAAAAGGTGAGTTTAAAATTGTATTTTTTCATAAATGTTTGTAAAGTTGTTGATTAAATTATATTTGTCAACAAATCTATGTTAAAATTTGCAATTATCACAATTGGACAATTTGAAGGCATTTTGTGTATAAATGTTTTTAACATAGAATTAAAACATGATAGTTGCATTTTTGGTGGTTTATATATTGCAATTACATATAATGCATCACGTGTGTTGTTATTAAAAAGTGTAGTAAAAAAATTCAACTCCTACATGTTTCATTGTTGTGTTGTCTGTTAATGAAACATTATCATCATAAAGTATCCTAGTGCCATGTTCATCATAGCAAGATAATATTTGGAATTTTTGTGATAAAACATTATAAAAATTTGAATTTATATCAAAAAAATTCATTTTTGTCTCATTTAAACAAAGAATATGATATGCTAACAATTTGGATCCACAAAAACATCTCCAAAATGCAATACCAAAAAACAAGTTTTTAAAGATTGTATAATCATAAATTCTAAGCGGTAGGATTGTAAAGATGTAGTAGTAATTTTGTATTGTAATGTGTTAATCGTAACATTTATTCTTGAATGAAATGATCTATTTGAAAGTTTTTACTTAATAATGGAGAAAGTAAATACAAATGTTCTTTGGAAAGAATTTTAGAAAGTGTTGTATATGTTAATCCATGTTTTGTCACACCATTTGGATCAAATATTAAACAATCAAAAGTTAACCCTTGTGAACAATGTATAGTGTGTGCTGCAACTAATTGAATTGGGAATTGAATTTTATAATAGTGTGAAAAGGATTATTTCCTATTTGTATTTCAACAACTTTATGTTCAATTGGTGTCCAATTCTTATCAAGCTTAGGAATTTTTTCATACACATGAAAATATTTTATTCATATTTTATGTCCAATTTGAGAATTTTGGAATTGTATCCAAATTAAAGATTTTGAAATAATTTCTGTATAATCTTGAAATATCCATCGACACCATTGACAAGACCATCTAATGTTTCATAGTTCTTTGCACATAATCCAACCAACAATTTTATATCTGTAGCTATTTGTGAAGCTGTTCGAAACCTATTTCATACATTAATAAAATCAACATTGTCTTGTCACATGATTTGTTTTAATTCATAACATGGTACATATTTTGACCAATAGTTTATTGTAATAGAGTTAAAAGTATAAATTATTGGTTTGAAAATCCATGAATCTGGAACAAAAGGAGCTTAATAAAAATCATTGGTCATTATTACATCCAATCCGCCCATGAATTCATTCTAAACTTGTTTTATCACACATAACGTACAATAAATGAAACTCAACATCCTATTACAAACTAAAGATATTTCATTTATAACAAGTAAACAAAATTGATCATATGTTTTTATAAAAGTGTCACATTTTTCATCATTTAATGCATTAAGTTTTGTTAGTATTTTGTTTAATGAAATTGTAAGTGCAAAATGCATTGTTATGCCATTAATGTTAAATGTTACTTTTTTAGTATATGTTAACTTCATAATTTTTGATTTTAAAGGGTCATCATGACGCACCCCCAGGTTTTTTAATGGACTCAAATGAGAGTCCAAACTAAAGACAGTGGAAAAACAACGAATCGAGGCACGTTCCCTGGCTCGTAGCACTTTGGGGGGGTAGAGGGGCGTGCTGGAGCTCCGGGATGGGACTAGGACAAATGACAAGCACTTAATCACTCACTCGGATCTGCACAACATCAAACAACAAGTTGGTTAGTGCATAGTTGAAGCACTTTTGGTGCTAGGACAAGCCATGGGCAAACTCAGACTCACAAGACTCACCACGGCCCGGACTTGGGGGAAGCCACCACCTTCCCCCTTATAGTATATTCACGAGGCCCACATCCAAATGGCTTTTTGTTTCGGGACTCCCAAGTGGGAGTCCCCAAATTACTAAAGTTAAGACTCCCGTGACTTTAGCGCCCCATAATTTTGTGTGTAGACCTTTGATTGCGATGAGGTTTAAAGCAAAGATGTAGCCCTCATTGAGAGCTTTCCGACAGTATGTTGCACGCCACCTGCACACATGGAAATCGGGTCGATTCCTAACTTTTAGTGGTCGGGAGTCAAATTGCCAATTTGACTTTCGGCTTTTCTTTTGGCCATAACTTGTGTTTCAAATGTCCAAATGGGTGATGTGAGTCCATTTTAGACATCCACATTTCAAATCTTTTCAATGATAGAAAAAACTCTTCAAATCGATGGGTTTTGGCCCTTGCAATCACTCTCTGAAGATTTGAGAATCCTTCGGGACTCGAAGGATTCCAACTCCCCAAGTGGGAGTTGCCTTGGGACTGTGAGGGTTCATTCTCTCACACTCTCTTGCACTCTTGGGAGTATAAGATGTGCCTCCCGGGTTTCCCTCTTGTTTCATTCTGTTGCAAGCCCTTGCCTTGGTCACGAGCCCAAGGTTAGGGTTGCAACACTGTGCTACTATTTTGCTCCATGTTGGGAAGTTGCTTGTGGGAGCACTTTCGTCCCAAATTGGGGCTCTGGGTACTGTGCAAGTTCGGGTGAAGTGCCTGAATTGGCAGCATTTTCGGCACTGGTTGGGGAGACTCGAGTACATAATTCTTTGAGGGGTAGTGTCCTTCGCATTTACCCTTTTCGCCATGGAGGGAATGCAGATGTAACTAGTGAGTTTGCTGATGTCGTGGGTTTCCATTGTGATCATGGGACCTACGGGTCCTTTCATGTACAAGTTTGCTGTTTCTATTTTTAGAACATCTCCAATTTTGCTAGCCATGATTGTGAGGGTTTTAACATTTCTAAACTATTCATGGAAATCTAGAAATTATACTTTTATCGTGTGGGAGAGCAAGGTCTTAGCACCTTGTGTGTTGGTGTCGAAATTGGGAATGTACTTGGAGAAGGAAAGATTTAAGCCACTCCATTCCATCGTTGTGGAAAAGGAGAGATTTAAGCCATTCCATTCCACTGTCGTGATTTTTCTAATAGCTTTTGCTTTTTTTTCATTAACGAATAAGACGTCAAAAAATCCTTGTGTTAGTAAGGTAGCTGATTCGAAAAAGGTTGGTAAGTGAAGCTTGAGGTAGTCTTGAAGAGCTTTGATCGTTGGTTTGTCGTCAAAGGTTCTTCCAATGACCATTCTTCGTGCTTTGCATGCAACACCTTCTTGCATTTCCAACACCATTTTCGGCAAAAATTTCGCTTTTAATTCTAACTCATAGTCCACTGGCGATGGTCCTTGGAGCTCTTCATTTGAAAAAGGAACAGATCCTGTCTCGTTGCCTAGAGGCGCGATCAGAAGAGGGGTGGCTGGTTTCCTTCTTTGCGTATGTTTCACACTTGTCATTTTTGCTTTGACGACGAATGGTTTTCACGAGCCACTTGCCCTACAGCAACCGCGTCCAAGCCCCGAAGCCAAATCCCAGGCTAGCGTTTGCATATAAAAAATCTGATGTGCATGGGGGAGGGAAGGTAAGGGGAGGTACTTGGATGAGGTGAGCCAAATTTGGAGCTTCAGCTGTTTCCCCCGTGCCTTAAGGTGGTGCGAGGGGAGGAATGCATGGTGATGGTGGTCGTTGGGACTTATCTTTGCTGTGACCGCATCGCCCCTGGGTTGAGCTATTTCCTCATCCCTTTCGAGGAGCGATCGTTGCGCTGAACCTCCAAAAATCGTCAAGATTGTCGATGCTTTCTTCCCGTGCAATGGATCCTTAGGAGGCGAGCCTTCCAGCGGAGGAAGGTTCATTTCAGATCAAGAGTCATGGTCGTTTTGCAGCAGCAAGCCAGTAGATCGGTTGGCTAGATAGATCCTCCTAAGCTGATCGGAGGCAAAAAAGCTGAGGCGCCGTTGTCGCTAGGGTTTAACAGCTTGTTTCACAACCAGTTATTGCCTTGGCGTGTGCTATGGCCAGCCTTCCGGATCCTATTAGCAATTAGGAAGTGCTCGTTTAGCCTTGAAATCTGCTAAGCTTCCGAATATGAGGCCCAATTTGTTTTCACCATCGAATAATAACAAAGAAAATATCAAGAGAAGGTTCATGGGCCTTAGAAAAGGGGGGGGGCACCCTGATACACCTCTAGAGAACGGAGAGCCCCGCACTGTGGAGAGTCAACAACTCTTTAGAAGGGTGGAGGTGTGGGGGCAATGGACTTCCTCATGAAGTTTAAGGTATGGGAAATTTATTATCCATTCCCTTATTTAAGGACTTCCTTAGGAGGTTGATGATGTAGGAAGTTTATTGTTTAAAACATTATTCAAATATCTCTTTGTGGTAGATGGGGGGGGGGGGAGGGGGAGGTTAGGGTGCAAAAGAAGAAGGCACCTGCACAGACACACACCCCTTCTTTCTCTTCTCTCTTTCTTTTTGCCCTTGTTCTAGCACACACACACCCCTCATCTTTCTTTCTCTCCATCTCTGCCCCTATTCTAATTGTCCGACTCTATTTCTTTCCATCTCTGCCCCCTATTCTAATTGTATGTTTCTATTTCTTTCCATCTCTACCCCTATCTCGGCCCACACACACACAATTTCTCTTTCCGTGTCTGCCCCTGTCTTGACCCACAGACACACACACACTCTCTTTCTCTCTTCGTTTCTACCATTGTCCCCTCCGCCCCCGCCCTAAACCCCCCCACCACACACACACACACACACACACACACAAAGTCTTTTTGTCACTTCGTTTTAATTTCTGCCCTTGTCCTGAGCCACACACACATACTCTCTCTTTCTCTTTCCTTATCTTTGCCCATTCCCCCTCCCCACACACAATTAATTAAATTAAACCTCCCCACTTCCAACTGAAATTCTTAGATCACACACCACCTGAAAATATTTGTCACCACTTGAAAATTCCTAGAGATCACACCTCCAACTATCAGTTGAATCACCACCTTTAAAAAAAAATCACTTGCAGAATCACCACACACACCACCTGAAAAAATTAATCACTTGTAGAATCACCACACACATAAAACTAATCAATTGAAAGATTTTTAAATCACCACCACTTGAAGAAAAAGTTATCGAATAGACCACCGCTTGAAAGGGTAGCACTCGCTATGAAAAGAGGATATAGAACAACATTTGCTTTTTTTTTTCTCTAAATAAATGAACAGCTGAAAGGGTAGCACTTGTTCTAAAAAAAAGGATAGAACAACAACAACTTGCTTTGAAGAAAGAGAATAGATGTGCATCAAACATTCACTTTGAAAAAAAACAAAGTCCCATTCTAAAATAAAACACTACACACCTCAAGGGGCGACACCTTTCACAGATTTGAAAGTAGACACCTTAGGGAACAACGGCTATCACATATTTTTCACACCTTTCAAAAAATAAAATGGCACATCTCTTTCTCCAAAAAAAAAGTTAGAAACAAAACAATTACACTCAACTCTCATATATCTAGCTCATTGTTTTTCTCACACTCCTAATCTTTCCTTCTCATGCACACACAACTAAACCCTCAATCTCAATAGCCACTAACTACCACCCTCAATATTCCAAAATAAAAACCTTGATTTTTTTCCTGCTCATTTTTAGCCCTCTTAAACCCTAACTCTCAACAACCTTCAACCGTGACTTTCAAGATTTCAAAATAAAAACCCTAATTTTTTCCCACTCAATTTATTTGGTTTGTTCACATTGAAAACCCGTTTTCGATGAAAATAGGTTCATCAAAAGAACCAATCTCATAATATGAAACAGGTTCCAATAAGGCAAACTTGAAGAAAACAATACCCACCCTCCCCCCACACAAGGAAAAAGAAAAACTAGTCAAATTTACACTAGATGTTTTTTGCAGATTTTATTGAAAAATTGAGCTCCAACCTTTAGAAAGAGTTTTGGGGATATTATTTCAAAAACTTCGCCGGAAAAATAGGGAAATAAATTCGTTTAAAAATAATATATTTTTGCAATAGTGTGAAATTTTGCACTAAAAATATTCACTAATAAAACCTCTTTCTCAATGTAAACACGTCCATCAAAAGAACTGGTTCTCACAATATAAAAGTAATTCCAATAAGGTAAAAGTTGCAAACTTTGTATCGAATGCAATAGTCCTTGTCCTCATGGGAGGTAGGGCCCAACAAAAGCAAACAATCAACAAAAATCAGATAAAGACCTTATGCAAAGAGGACTGGTGACTACAAAATGACAATCAACAATAACAAAGAAGACCTAAAACAAAAAAATATCATCTATCACAAATCAATGACAAAGGTGCACTAGCTAACATGTGTGAAAAAGATGAGAGCCCCAACCAAGCGCAACAAGCTGTTGAAAAGTCACTTTGACTTGCGCAAAAAGGTCCCCTAACAACAACTTTGCAAGTTCTAACGACTTCAATCTAACTGAATGCCAAAATGTTACATTGTCTTGCAATCAAAAGGCATGTCAAAAAAAGAGGTGAAAAAATGGACCCAATCTCCAATACTCCTACAACTAGACCAACTAGGTATCTCATCTCAGCACCATGAGGGATGAATGGTGGGTGGACAAGAGAAACTTTTCCATCCAGTTCCAGTTCCTAGCTAACCTTAGTGGTTTGGTTAACTCAGATTTCTGTTTTAACTACCTACTGACTCACAACCTAGTAGCCCTTCATTATGTACCAACCATTTACTTACCTAGTAGCAACCTATTGTCCTAGGTACAGGATAGATTACTGAGGGAGGTTGAATATTAACTCAATTTGGGTAAATCCATACCTGAGCAGTGTTTTTTAAAGAATTTTGTGATGTAGCCAACATGATGATCATCCATACAAAGATTTAGCCAAATCTGGCTGTACACCAGATATGAAAGAAAACAAATTTAATTAACTTTTATATTCTTGGCTACATCATGGAACCAAATATAGAAATCTGGCAACCTTCACTAACTTTTTTTCTCTGACTTCTAGTAATTGAAACCCTCAAAAATCACTTCAGTTTCAAAATTTTCATTTGTACTTTTTTTTTTGGCAAAATTATGCCAATAAAATTAGTGGCTGTTTAAACTGAGTCATGACTCATAGCAGGTTTCCAAATGGCTGGTGCACTGGTGGGTGCTGGTTGACATAATCCTTGGAGGATTTGTTGTTGAATTTGTCCCAATTGTGAGGCTAAAAAGGAGAGCAAGGTTAAATGTTGGTGGGAAGGACAAACCACTGCGGAGAAACCAAAATGCATTACTCCAAAAATAAAAACGTTGGGGGGTTGTTATTGATCAATTACAAACCAATTCCAACAATTGAGTGTAGTGTTTCTTTGATGGGTGTTGTAGAATTGGTCCAATTTTGTGAGGCTTAAACTTTTTTTTTAAAAAAAAGAAAAAGAAAAAAAAAAGAAAAATTGAATATGGTGTGTAGGGTAAAGCTGGAGAGTGGGGACATTTGCAAAATAAGGGGCCTAAGAGGCAGGTAGCTGACTTTGGCCCACATTTAAAGAAGATTCCCACTTGTGGACTTTGCCCAGTGTAAAGCAAAGCATGAGGTGAATGCTATTATCAGCCTAAACATATATAGACCACAAGGTGTTGCAAGGAGAGCTAGTAGGTCTACACCTTAAGAGTGGGAGGAATCTTCCACCTGTAGTAGGTGTAATATATCTCCTCTCTTCTTGGAACGACATTCTTGAATATAAACTACCCTTCACGTGCACTAGGAAACTTTGTTGGGGTGATTTACAAAAGACCAGCACTATTGAATGCATAGTTGAATGTGGTATGAAGGGCCAGCAGTAATGAAAGCAAAATGGAAAACTCCAAAAAGTTTTGGGAAGCACAACAAGTGAGGCGCCACTTCCCTCAGTGGAAGAAGTACCAGACATATGGTGGGCCAGGAGTACAAGTTGTTATGGCAAGTTGTGGGGTGGGGTGGGGGAGGAGAGGAGGAAAGCAACTAACAAGATAGATACTCTCACTCCATCTCAAAGCATCTTACTCTTGAACTTAGTAGTCTCTGCAAGCAACAACAGCTTGTATTTATCCAGGGTAGCCACACAAATAGTTCTTAAATTATTAAGGACTAGGTAACCGGAGAGAGCTGCCCAGTTCCTGAATGTAGTTGAGCTCTAGAGGCAGTGAGACTACGTTTGCTAACCCGGCAGCTCAAGCTGGTTACCAGACAAAACCGGTTGTGAAGGGGCATCAAGCTCACACTCATTTCCCCTTCATTGAAGCACCAGTCACACCATGTTGCTTCACCAGTCACATGCATGTGCTCCATGAACATAGACACAAGGTTATCACCTTGACCAATTGGGCGACATGGCACACATGAGTTATGAGTTATATAACTCACATCCTGCCACCCAAAAGGAGTATGAGGCACCCCTCAACACAGGGTGCTTATGAACTTATGTGGAATGTTTAGCAATGAAAGGGCAAGCCCATCTTTCACATTGGGTACTAAAATGGGTGCATGAGAACTCATTGTTAATGGAATGTATTGTAAAGTTAATTATCATAATTTAAAATAAAAGTTCTTAAAATTACGGTTATTCGAAGATGTCATAAAAGGCAACATTAAGTGAGTAAGCAAGGATCAAAAATTGACGGATTACTTTTTAAAACTAAAATGGTTTCAGATTTCACATATTTAATCCATGCATTTGAATAAGTGAATGTAAAGAAAAAAACAGGTTTGTCTTTCTATCTAGATATATTTCAAGTGTGATTACAAATAAGGACTCCTAGTATTTAGTAAAGGGTTGCATCCTGCTGGTACACTGTAAGTGGTTGGTTTAAGCTTGAACAAAACAAATTTTTGTGCAAGCTTGCGCAACAAAGCTTTATGCAAGCTGAAACAAAAAATAACAAACTTTTGTGCAAGCTCCAACAACAAAGCTTTGTGCAAATTCAAACAAAAACCAAAAAAAGTTGTGCAAGCTCCAATAACAAATTGTTGTTCAAGCTTGAACAACAAATCTTTAAGCTGAAACAAGAGATCTTTGTGCAAGCTCAGACAAAAAAAACAAATTCTTTGTGCAAATCTTGAACAACAACTCTTTGTGCAAGCTCAAGCAATTAATTTAGCTTTGTGCAAGCTCAAACAATAATTTAGATTTGTGCAAAGCTCAAACTTTTGCACACAATTGCCTTGATCTGCAAAGCTAGCCCTCTAATAGTAATGAAGTCTGAGAGCATCCAGGCTAATGCTAATAATATCTATCATTTTTTCTGTCTGGACAAAGAGCAGAAACTTGTGCAGAAACAGTGGACTTGACCTGCTGGATGCCATGGATCTTGTTTCTACAATCTTCTTCAGGCTGTTATTTGCCTGAGAATTTCTAGGAATTCGTGAAACTTGTTCAAATACGTCAGATCTGACGAAATTGCTGTGATGAAATTTGATTTGCAGCTTCCTGCAATTAGAAGCTGTGAGAAGAAATGTTGGGCACCTGGACGTTGAGGAGAAGCGTCGTCGAAGAAGATTTTGAGTAGAGCTGCTGTTGTGTTGCTGCTGCTGCTGATGCTTCGCACTGGTTGTTTGCAGTCAGGCCACATGAATGACGCGACGGAGGTCACCCTCACGCAGTGCGTCTGCAACGATACAAGCGGTTCCCAAGCAGCTTTGGATCCACCTGTCGAGCCGGGCACAGACGGCTCCGGCGAAACAAAAGAGCAAAGCCCAGCCGAGCTTCATGATTGATGAATCATCCAGCTTAACATCTTTCAACTTCCTTCTGCAAAGTCTTTCTTCCCAGCTTGATGTTGATTCCTGCACCTCCCTCTAAGAAGAACATCCTCTCAAAACCAAAACCCATTTCAAAAGCTTCCTTCCTTCCGGAATGTTTGACAAACATAGCAATGAATCATCAACCCCTGAGAGCTTCCAGGCTCGTCCCTGAACTCTTTTGAATACAAAACTGCACTACCGAAAAAAGCGTCATCATCCAAATCTGAAAAACAAAACAAAATCCACCCAAAAACAAAAAAAAACAAAGAACACACCCAAGAGCTTCTTTGCGAGTCCCTGTGGAGATTTCAACACTTCAAGGAAAGATCAAGAGTGGCTGGACTCGGTAACATGATGCCCATCTCCATAACTTCCCATCACACCTTTTTTTCTCTGCACCCAATATGGGGACCCCACTCCTCCACCCACACAACCAAATGCAAGACTAGAAGAGCTTACATCACAGACTAATTCTTCTTGTAGAGCATCTCCAATGGTGCTCAATATGTGACCCTGCAAAAATATTTCTCACATCCAAGTACAGTTATTTTACTTTTTTCCAACCCCACCCATGAAACTAAAACTGGGATTGCAAATAAGTGCCAAGAAACTACTAATTAGTAACCCGCCTGCACCAACCAAACGATCTACCCAATCAACAGCAGGTGTTAAGCTTTGCTATGCCATTTGCCAGCCTTAAGAAACTATGAAAAAATGCTGGGCCAAAACCAATTTATTGAACCAAACGAGCATGTTTTGACTTTTCTTCATCTAATTTTTAATTTGCAGGGTCATGTACTGAGCACCAGTGAGTGGCTCTTAGGGATTCATCATAGCACAGAGTCCAAACTCCAGACTTCGTAATTATCAGGGATTTTTTTCGCACTAATAATTCCTAGGGATGGGTTCATCACAGACGTCTTCTTGATGTGGGGAATTGTGATCCCTGATCGAAATTTGGCGAGATCTAATGACTAAAGTGCACACCATAAATCAATCAATCAATCAAGCTTTTGTTTGCTGCAAATTTTTTTGTCTTCTTCTTCTTCTCTTCCCTTTCCTGAGGAGCAGCAGGGACGAACAGCGGGGCCCAGGAATCTAGTCGGTTGCAACTGTCCCCTGAGAGTCCTCCCTCACGAGTCATAGACTGTGAGATGAAGGAGGCACGTGAAAAGAGATTCTGGTGATTTTTCTGAACTTTTTTGAATTTTTGCGATTTTTTATTAAATAGAAATATTAAAAATTAGAAAAAATTGAAATTATTTTTTTCCTAAATTTTTATCCCCAAAATACAATTCTGTTCGCTTTGAACAGGAGTAGGATTAATTTGCAGTTAGTTTTTGGAATTTTTTCAATTTGCAGGTTTTGGTATATAGCAGTAGCAATCAGTGCTTTTATTTCCAGATTTTTTATGTAGCATCATTAGTAATCATTCTAACAAAAGAAAAAGCATCAATTGGCAAGTTTGTAGAAAGCTGTTTTAAAAAAACTGCCCTGACAATTAAAACTGTGTGGACATGTGGCTAAACTTTCTCAATAAATAGATTTTTCTCAAAATTTTGGTGAATTTTTTTCTTGAAACACAGGGAATTTGAGACAGAACAAACCCTTTTGAATTTTTGTGGTCAAAATCTTGCAAAATTTTGACACAAAAAAATCACTGCTAGCAGCAGCTTCCATCAACAAGAACATCAGAAGACTGTCATGACTCATGAGTGAAGCTGAAGAGCTGGTGGTGGTGTTATTATTAACTTAGAGGACCTGCATGGACTCAATCAACAACAACCTCAGAATTCTTTTGTCTTTTCTGAGCAAGCACTGAATCAGTGCTGTGGCAGCAGGCAACTACCAGTCTCATCGAGTTCAAATCAAAACATCCAGTTCTTTTGACTGTCTCATGTGATCAGTGACAATACCATATGACCGATTCTAGGGAGTGTCTCGCTAACATGGCAGCACACCATCCAACAAAAGCTCCTCCCTAGTGTTATCATGTATCTTATTGCCTTTTGACATTTTCGTACGTCTCTAATCCTTTTTGCATGTTCCTGCTCACTGGTTGGCTGAACCTCATAACTGACACTCTTCTGTGTCCCATAACCTGTGAGCTTGGAGCTCCTGTACAATTGAGTATGTCTGGTAACCTGCACACTTGAGCCAGTTACCTAGTGCGAAGTCACAAATCCAGTTCATGTTGCTATGATGGTATGCCAAACCCATCAAACCAAATATTCTCATAGTTGTCTCTGATTGTAGGTATGTATATCTATGAAATCAAAAACCTCAATTTATGTGTATATATGTATAGCAATATATATCAGGTAATGGCAATTGGGAGAATTTGGTGAAGCAGCAGTTTGGCCATGAGCCAGACTTTGGGATTTAGGGTCAAACCAATTGCCATTATCTAACTTCATTAGCAATGGGGAGAAATTCTGTTATATCAATAAGAACTTTCCAGACTATTTGTTGCACCCTGTGATGTTCTGCGTGCCAGTAGCATTTGACCATAAGAATCTTGGGGTGAGGGGTGGAATCTCTCCTGAGTGACAATACACCTAAAATCCAATTATGTCTGTGACTGTATATGAAGCCTATGAAATTCAAAATTCCAATGTTGTCTGGTGTTTGCCATGGTATATCAAATTGATGAAACTGAAAAAATTCCAAATGTTTTTTGTTTGTGATCCCATAGTATCTTTTCAGGTTGGTGGTAATTAAATTGTTTTTGGAAATGCAAATTTTTTAAAGAAATTTCAAACAAATAATTTCTAAGAAAAATTGGCATTTCAAACAAATAATTTCTAAGAAAAATTGGCATTTCAAACAAATATATTCATTGTGACAATATATCAAATCCATGAAACCAAAAATTCCAATTGTGTCTATGATGTATTATCAAACCCATAAAGCCAAAATTGAATTGTATGTTAAACCCCCATGGCCTAAATGATTGGCACCTTATGTAGGCCAACTCACAATTAAATTGGTCATATTGTGATTTAAAAAAAAATGTTCACACTCGTGCATCAGACCAGAAAATTAGTTGATTGGTAGTGGATTAGCCATAAAAAATGTCGCCAACTTGCCCTCTCTCAAATATAATTGCAAACCCCCATTGATATCAACCTTCACTTGATTGGCTCCATGTTACCTTAGGTAAAATCCTAATGTTGCAAAAACATGATACCAATATGTATATTACAATACCTTTTGAAACTAGAATTTTAAATTTTATGTTTAGATTTGCGAATGGTCATGGTATGCAAATGATTGTAGATGTGTATGGATTAGGTTTGTCAATGATGTGTGAAGGATTTCATCATTGTTGTGAAAGTCTTGTTTCTTAAGAAGTATATTAATGGTCATATGACATAACAATTAAAAAAATTGTGGAAGAGTCTCAAGCATTTTGTGGCATTCCTTTTGTTGTAGGAGTTGTTGATGGCTCACATATTCCAATCATAGTTCCAAAATTTTATGTAGCAACTTATTACATAGCAATTTCATGCTATGTAAGGAATTGTCACAAGTAAATGTAGGCTTTGCAAGTATGACATAGGTTGGGTAGGCTTTATGCATGATAGTCATTTATGGTGTTACATTACAATTGGTTAAAATTGCAAGATTGGAAGATTTGTTCCTTATGCTCTAGTTGGTGATGCTACATAACTTGCTTCTCCATGGATGTTTACACCATTCAAAGGACACAAAGATGGAATGTTCAAAGAGGAGTACAATTGGAATTTCATTCAAAGTTGTATAAGAATGCACACATAGAAAGAACATTTGGTAAATTGAAAGACTGTTACTCCACCAATGAAATAAAGCTATGGAACACAATGGATTTGAAAAATGTGAATGGGTCATAATATAAATTGTAAACATTCCCATTGTAGATTTTCATTGATTTTCATTGCACCAATGAAATCAAAAACAAAAACATCCCATAATTACCTAAACTTGATAAGGCTATGCATTGCTTCCATTGTTAAAACACACATGACAAACCCAACAACAATTCCACATCCACTAGGTGATCCAAGTTTGCAACAACCTTTACCTCCTTTGAGACATCAATAGCCATCTTGATCAATAATGTGTGGTGCTCTTTCATCATTCATTTTGCTAGAACAAGCATATTGATCCACCTAGTGCACACATTTTTCAAAATTTTATTCCTTTTTATCTTCATTAATTCTATTAGCTTTTGAAATTCAAAGTGTCATTTGGGGCTATGAATGAAATATGCATAAATTTGTTAGCACATACCTTCCAACCTCAAAATTAAGATAAGTGGCTTAGGGTTTGCATCGTCAAATTTGTGTTGCATGCCATGCAATGCATCCTCACCATGTGTGGTCCATATTTTTTTTGAATTTTCATTATCACACCACTACAAATGCCTTGAAAAACAACAACCCTGCTAACTCCAAATGAAATTAATTTCATGGTCATGTTTCCTTGCTTGATGCACACCTCAAATCATCAATTAGGTCATATTGTGTACACTTGCACCATCAACAACACACTTCAAAGACAACAAGATGTGTCATTATAAATTTATATAAACATGCACACTAGCACAATATTGGTTGTGTAAGGTTGTGATTTCATCAAAACTAAAATCGACAATCAAAAAATTTGCAAACCTTGAATGGCATCTAACACCACATGGTGCAAATGCTAAACCATTGATCACCTTCATGTGTCATTTGAATGTTTTTAAAAGTTTTTTTTCAAATCAAACTTTCAAAGTATGTCATTGGTTAGCCCTTTTTTAACAAATGCATAACATATGTAAGTTGAACAATCTTTTGCCTATTGTGATTCCCATCCCCTTCGCCACAAGATGAAATACATTTTTTCTTGCCACACCAACATAAATAGCCTTATTTTTAACATGTTGGGACTTTTTCAAAAAATTCAATCTCCTTATTTGAACACCAAGCCTTGCAACCTTTATTTTTCTTTTATTAACATGATTAAAAAGGTTGTCAAATTTTTGAACAAGCAACTTATCTTTGCATTCAACCTTTGAACACACCTTGTATTTCATAACATGATTTAAACCATCATCTTCAACAATAGATTCAACCCATATATATATTGATGTTCATAAACCTTGAAAATTACAATCTACATCATATTGGTTTTATTCTCATTTCTTACTTTCAATGGTGGATTCTACAAGTGGATTTACAAGTGCACTAATGTGAGAGGATGCAATGCAATTTGGTTGAAAATATGAGGTTTCATTCAACCCAAGGACATGGCCATTTGGGTTCTACAATAAATTTGGGTTTATTGTGATGGAACTTTGTCATTAAGAAAAAACTTGTAGTGAAAATTTTGAAGTATTTTTAATAGAGGTGTTATGAACATGATCAATGATTGAGATTATAAAATACACACCAGATTCCACAACTCAACAATTGATGACAACAACAAAAGGATGTGTGTTTGATGATCCACAAAATAGTTCAATGGTGATGATACCAAGAAATTGATATACAATTGATTGGCCAATAAATTGTGAATGTAATTTTTCGAAATGTTTCACTAGTGATGCTAAGAAATCAACAACACACAATCATTATTATAACTCAACAATTATAGGGATGTTAAACAAAAAGTGATACAAAACACACAAAACAAGAGCAAAAAAGAAAATTACAAAACCTTAAATCAATTCTAGAGTTCAACAATAACAACAACAAGATTGAAAATTGGAATGTGTGATCAATTGAAGAAGTTGATGGCAATAAGATTTTGTTTCATGATTGGCACAAGAACACAATGTGAGAAAAGCCTAACTAATGACATTAACAAGTTCACATATGTGACCAATGACATGTTTAGAATAGACACCTAAAGGCACATGCACAAATTTCAATAAAAAAGGACCCAACCCAAAGCACAATCAACAATGAAATAAAAAGATAATTCAAAGAAAGCATGCAAATTCATCAAAGTAAATGCAACATAAAACAAATTACAAACATGAAAATAGAAAACAAAGTGAAATGCAAAATGGAAGATTGAAAACTTAAAACATGTGGCAAAAAATAGCTACCTCAACAATTTATAAACCAAGACATTGGTTCACTTTCATTGTTGCAAATTCTAAACATCTTTGACATCAATTTTACAATAGCAAACTACAATTAAATGCCCAATCCCCACTTACCTTCAAAACTTTGCCTTTCAAGAATTAGTAGCTCCTATCAAGACTTCTAAATCTTCATTGTTCATTGCTCACAAATACGCAAGCTACACAAGTTGGCAAACTCTTCACACATGGGAATGGTCAGAGTTGGTGATGTGATGGAAAAAAAAGTTGTAGAAAATGGAAGAAAGATCCATTGGAATAATGAATTGAAAGCAACATTGCAAAAAGGGGTGGGTGGGTGGGTGGGGGGGGGGGGGGGGGGGGGGGTTTTGGGGTTTTTTTTGGCATCCATTTGGTTGAAATATATATAATTTTTAAAAAAAAAATACAAAAAGGTTCCACAACACTTTTTTTTTTTAAAAAAAA
>Ga0116229_10001481_pt1 | contig 36912 bp, 25 predicted proteins | sample S1TSphgellanicum_3_FD_87313 | JGI IMG/M metagenome (GOLD analysis project Ga0116229, IMG submission 87313) | Host-associated microbial communities from peat moss isolated from Minnesota, USA - S1T2_Fc - Sphagnum magellanicum MG | ecosystem: Host-associated > Plants > Peat moss > Unclassified...
AATTTTTATTGTTTATTAGTTCATCTAGCACTAGAGCTCCCTTTGAGAATTTTCATTGTTACGTAGTGAATCATCCATCACTAATCCTTTTTTCAGCAATTTTCATTATTTAGTAGTTCATTCATCCACTTATTCCTTTGGCAATTTTTTTTTATTATTTGTTAGATCATCCATCACCAAACCCTTTTTTGTGCAGCTTCTATTATTTACTAATTCTTCAGGCTTTAGTAATTTTTTACACACCTGCCTTAGATAGATGGCACGACATTTGTAATGGCAATTTAATTTTTATTGATCATACAGCAGACTTTTAATTATATTCTTGCAGATTTAATTTTATTCATGGTTTTTTGAAATTGGGACCACATGCTTAAATATTATGTGTCAAGCTAAAATTGCATCAAGTGAATTTCATTGTTCCCCAATCACCAAAAAACCAATACCAAAAAAATGATGTAATAACGCTTGCCATGGAGATTATTGATGAAGCCAGAGCGCCTCCACTCGCAGGTAACTTTTAGTTCACACTTTAAACCATAACTTAGTTCAAGTCTTGAAATAACATAATCAAGTTTGCACTTGTAAATATGGCACATATCCATAGATGTGCCATTAATCATGCCCTGAGCTCCTAGTGAAGAAAAGAATTCCCGAAGCTTGCAAAGCACCCCCTCTCCTTTTGACTAGTTCTGTTGATGAAAAACACTGCGTTAAAAACATGACAGATATGTAGTGACCATTTTCTTTGTTCCGTATGCCTGTCATTAACAAAAATTCCATTGAGGAGCTTTCCTTTTCTGGCAGCAACTTACAGTCAGCCACAAAGCTGCAGCATTCACAGCTCAGTACCATAAACAAAGTGGGTCATCAAAATATGTCTAAAGGGGAAGGGGAGATGGCATTGTCAAAGGGTTCCCCCCTAGGAACATTTAACTAACAAGCAATTTTGAAAGGCCAACATTGCTACCTATCATAGACAACAGTATGCCATGGGGAAAAATGTGAAAAAATACACTGGGAATTCTACAGCAACTTGACCCTTTGAATTTGTATATGGCAAGCTCCTCTAACAAGCAAACAATTGTTGATGTATACTTAAATCATGTCATCATTGATGGTGTGCTGGGAATAAGCTGGAATTAGCAGTGGAAAAATCTTACTTGAAGGAATGCTAACTCCAGCGGCTTCTCTTATCTCTGTCTCGGTTTCTCTCCCTGTCCCGATCCCTTAGTCTATCACGGTCTCTGTCCTTCCCTCTCTCTCTGTCATGCCCCCTCTCTTCCCTCTCTCTTTCCCTGTCTCTCTCTCTTTCTCTGTCCCTATTCAACCTGTCTTTTGCACGGGGTGGGCTTCTGCTTCTGCTTCTGCTTCGGCTTCGGCTAAGGGTGTGTTTCTTCCATGATGTAGACTCCCTCTTTTCATCCCGCCTCTCTTTCCTTTCCAAGGTACCCCTTTCTGCAATCCAAACATATATAGCTCATTCAGCTCAGAAATTGCCTGCAAATGTGTGGTGCTAACATTCCCATAGCACTTGAAAATTGTAACTTCAACCATGAACAACAGAAATAGAAACTCACAAAACACCAAGGGAGTATATATGACATGCCAACCTCACTACTTAATAGAAAGGACATGGGGTATAATCCCACAGATTAGCAGGTAGCTGATGTAATCACCTGATGCCTGAAGGCCATCTGCTCCCTTCATGTCTTGGTCTCGACTTGACAGCCACTGTCCATCTACAAGCCCATAGTCTGCTTCATGCTTCTTCCTGAGCAGTGCCACTTTCTTATCAATTTCTTCAGAGTTTTTTACTCCTCGCTCTTCAAGGGACTCGCGATATTCCATCACTGCCACCTCCAGCCTGCGTAGCTTTTGCCTGGATCCAGAAGAAAAGTAGATAAGAACTGGAGTAAGATCTGAACAGCCACATGGCACAAGCTCTCTCTGCTCACAAAGCAGAGTCTGTTGTAACAGACAAATACAATTGCTTCACCCCACAACCTTTGACCTTCAGACTTTTTTCCCTCTCCTTGAGTAAGTTGGTAGATAAATTGGTGAATGCAGTAAAGCAGATGCAAGGAGCTACTTAGTTCCTTAGATTCCCAGCTAATAGTCTCCACTATAGTCTCACTGAAATCACTTCACAGTCACAATCACCCTCATCCTCTCTCTGCTCTCCACATAGTGATACAAGTTACACACTAATTTCTACTTAGTTTGGAACTGTCAGGGGATCATGTCCAGTTCTAGGCCTGCCTTGTTCAAGTCACTGTTGCAAAGTTGTGAGGTGAATAGAAACAGGATCAACCCCAGTTCTATGTCTGACTGGTCCGTATCAAGAGAAATCTTCACCCCGAAATCTCTCTTTTGAAAAGAACAAACATCAAATCGGTTTATCTAGAATGTATCTATGAGATTGTAGAGGGAAATTCACAACAAAACTTTTAAGGTAACACAAAGTACTGAAGGTTCATAGAAAATAATTGGATTCAAGAGGATCTAAGATTAGCCTACAACCCTCAGATTTCATGACAACCAAACAGCCAGCCAGCCCCTACAATTTATGGACATAATGGTTGATGAGTGTTCCATGGCTACCTTCTATCCTCATCCATGCTTGTATCATTGGTCAAACCTGAGGAGTTGGCAAAGCCACTGTCCACTTTCTGCCGCTTCATGATACTCCCAAGAAGTTCATCGCTGCCAGATGAAGAGTATCCCAATCCTATGCCTTTAACATCACCTTGTTCATCACCGTCACTCATATCATCCTGCCGAGTCCACTTTGATGCAGGCAGGACTGGCTCAGGTTTCTCAACTTTTGCACCAAAAACATTGTGTTGTGGTTGTGGGATTGCAAGGGTCTGAGGGAGAGATACAATTCCTTGTCCTGCTTCCCCCACTCCACCGAGTTTCCTTGTTGCCATCTCATCACCTTCTTGGTATTGGGGCCATGGTGCACTGAGGCCAGAGGTGTACACAGCTGCTGAGCCATGATTGGCTGGAGTTCCACTACCTGAATCACCATTCTCACTCTTACCTTGATGACCCCTCTCATACCTGCTTACCTCCTGCCACCCACTTTCAACTTCTGTCCATCCTCCACCAGAACTCCATCTCCCTTCTCCACGCCCTCTATACACACCATCACTTCCATCCTTGCCTACCACTGGTATTGGTCTCCCCAAAATGTATCCCTGTGCAGTTTTCAGCTCCTCTTCTTGCTCCTGATTCCTTTGCTTTTCAGCCTCTTCCAGGCCAAGGAGCCTTGCCACCATTACTTCCACACCCCCTCGAGTTGACAAGCCATTATGTCGGCAACGTCTCTCTAGCTCAGCAAGAGGCAGGCTAGTGAGCTCTCTTGCAGCTGCTCCCTCACCCATGGCAAGCGCTGCATCTTGCCCTAGATCTCCATATAGACCTTCCCGCACGTTGATTGCAATCTCCCTGCTGTCACTTCCACCTCCATTCTCCTTTGTAGGCCCTACATCCCCATTTAGAGAGTAGAATGGAGGCACTCCTGAGTTTCCAGGCCGTAGGAAAGTGGCTCGCAGACCATTCACATAGGCATCAGAAAATAAAAACCAGTCTGCCCAGACGTGCAGAACCTTTAAAACGCGCTCCTGGAAATATACACACCCCAATGATATCCCCAATATTACAGACCAAAGAATTACTACAAATGGGCATGATCCGCATTTTGAAAGGAGCTCAACAGACCGAAATGCATATATATCTCCATAAGTATAGAGAACCTCTCAATACTTAGCATTTAAGCCAACCTGAAGAAAAGAGAAATGACTTGATCATAGGGTTACCAAATTCTCACATCTGACAACATATCAGTGAAGATGGGAAAAAGGGAGACCCAACACTACAAAACAGGAAAACAGCTGCAGAGCAGTTTGGAAACAGCATGTTCATAGTTCATACACGTGTTCAGTCACCTTCAACAGCTGAACAGAAGGACAATAGAAAGTGGGTTGAGGAGCTTAGACAGAGGCTTACGACTTCAACAACTTGATAAAAAAATGACCAAGACAGACCTTTAAGGCTTCTGCAGTGATCCGCCCAGTAATGTTTCGATACAAATCATTGAAACTTTCCATGATATCAGGTAGCCGTGCCTCAAAACCAGTTCGATATGCAGAAGCATTCTTTACAGGGGCACTACTATTATGTAAGACATCTGAAACCAGCATGAGGCGGGCCACCTTTGTTGGTATTGGGGTCTCTTTCAGAGTCAGTGACTCTGTCAGCACCTCTACTACCTGCATTTACAAGATCCAAGATGTGAAACCATATCACAACTCAATCCAAACGTCATGCTAGTTATGGAGCACTGTTTATCAATTACTGCCACATACAAAAGGGCCATTGCTTCCCTTTTCAGCTAAGAAGGCTCAATTGATGTTAAGTAGAATCAATAGCCATCATTTTCCTAATGAGATGACAAGCAGACTACATGATCAGTCCAGAATGATACACCAAAATGTCAGGTAGATAGAATTGCAACATACCTCTCCAGCAGCTTCTGAGTTGTCGAGTGCAAAACCCATGGCCTCTTGAATCTGACTTCTTTCAAGTGTCAATGCACGCAACATGTCCTCAAACTCATCCCGCTGGCTATCTGTCAAAGCACGCTCTTGATCCATTCTCTGGTGATACCACCACATTCACTCAGTCAACAGTGACTTACATCCAAAAAACTCTGGACTTCAGAAATAAAAGGACAATCTACATCAGAATTTGTCCTAAGCTCAAAACTAGCACCTTCATGCACATAATGCAGCCTTGGGACCAGTTAAGTACCAGACACCGCACACCTTTTATGGATATATGTTGGAACAAAATCAGATAGAGCCTTAGTGAAGACAAACTCAAAATGCACTAAACAAACCACTTCACCTATTAGGATCTTACCCTTCCCTTTCCAGCAGCAAAGGTGGTGGCAGGCATGACCTTCTCTCGCTCAGGACTCCTGCTAATGTCTTGGGGTGGCAAGGGTGGAGGTATCCATCTGCAAGAACACACAAGCTGACTGCTGAAACCACCACAATAGCAGTAGACAGCAACATCTACTAGCACTAACAATGGTGAAAGTAAACTTAATCCTTCCTTCAGAGAACTAAACTTGGTACCTACCTTGGTTTTGCACTAGTAAGATTTTCAAATGTCATAAGAAAATCCCAGCAGAAAATCCTGACTAAACTACCTACCAAATCATAGAACATTAACACAAACCAATGAGGAGAAGGGAAAATAGTGCACAGCACCACATTGTGGCAAGCATATGTGATATATCTAAAAGTATTGATAAGAAACTCTCTTCCAACACAGGTTGAGAAAATAGTAGACTGACCAAGGTCAAGCAACTATCAACTAAAATGACTCTCCAGTATAGTAATAATGCACTTCCAGTGCAGATGTTTGTGCCTGATGAGCTGAATTAAAAGCACCAAGGGCATGATGGGATATAGTACAGAAGTTGAAGTTAGCTGTTCCATCATAAACAAACAGCCCTTGCCAACAGAACTATGGAGGTGAAGTTCCCTTTCACTCTGACTAGTCTCATGGTCCCTAAGGATCACATGTGCACTAAACCTATGCACATCACAACTTGAACATCATGGCAATGTCTTTGGTTTAAGGCCCATCTGAAGTTTCCACATAAAACTCCATATCCACGAGGTTATCCACCTACATTGCAATTGGCAAAGAGTGTTCACTGTGCCAACCCATTGAGGGTTGACAGACAGGAACCACCGCCACCACTCATATCCGAATGCAGGAATACATATATATCTTACTCACCGCCCACTCCCTGTAATCATGATGAAAGGTTCTGTCCGCCATCTTTGAAGCGTATCTCCCTACATTTCACGGTCACACGCTACTCATCAGCTTGTCCAGGTCCTTAAACTAACACTAAAGCTCTCCTGAACTGCAACTCAAGAAGAGATGGAGGGTTTTGAATGGATAGATGGTTCCACATCAATTCCACGAGCAGTACTGTGCAGATAAGGACCAATTCTGTCTCCTGTTTGGCACTGATGAAGAGGCCAAGTCCTCAAGATTCAAAACTCTCTTGTGGAACTGTACAACTATCTGCACACTACTTCCATAAATCACAGGATGCAGTCTGCACAAGCATGAGTTATTACCTGAGCAAAAGAATACAGCCGCCAAATGTAGTATGTATGTTCACTTGAAGTCAGATCAAAGAGGAAGTTGAATAATGGATTTCCACGACCCCTCTCCATCACAGCTTGTTCAAATGCACAACCATCATCAAGGACATACATAGCTGTGGAATCTATGATGCGCTGCAGGTGTTCATCATCAGGGGGAATCACTTGAATGTCTGGGATATTCGGAGTCACCACCTGACAACAGCACTCAAATGAGACAGGCTTGCAATTCAATGCCAACAGAAGCTTGAGCCACAAAAGTGCCACTAGCATACCAATGCCCAAACAGGCTGCTATGCATGACAAATAGAGGACATACATTGATACAAAATCAACTACAATACACGAGATATATATAGATCCTGACTGACAGTAATAGAGAAGACCAATCCACATAAAGCTTGATGGAAAACTCTAAATACTTCCCACACCAAAAACCAGAGGATTTCAAGAGGACACTAACCACTTCAGAATTTTGACCAGAAACAGACTGAGGTGGAGCACCAGGCCCTGACCAGGCCACATTGGAAGCTGTTGCACCCTGTAGAAAGTATTTTTGAGAAAAGGTCACAACTCAAGTTTTAATCATCACTTGGAGCACTACTCATGTCACTCACACAAATAGTTCACCGACTCTTTCCAAGTTTAACAGATTGGAATCTTTCCATTAGTTTGTATATCACAAATCTTTGTGATATCAAGCACAACTGACAGCATGACCCTAACAAGGCATTTATCTCCTCTACAACTATCCTCTCTGGGAACTGGAAAACAGAATTGTACACCCCTATATGCTGGTCACATGCATATTCAGAATATAGGTATTCTACATATGTGGTGGTATCACAAATCAATACTTGAGAAGGGGGTATGGAAATTTGGTTGTCATGAATGAATACTGTGTGTTATAGGTTTGCTGAGCATTAGATTACTACCTCTTTGGCTCGAATAGCCATTTGGCCAGGTGGAGGAGCAGGCAGTGCTTGAGCAGGAAGTGACACGGCCTTTCCCCAACCTATTCGCAGCTCATACTCATACACTATGACCCCTGCAAAATGGGGCACCAAACACTCATCAAAATGCCGAGTCAAGGAATAGCACCCTGAGATTGAAGTCAAAAATGAAACAATGAATTAAAATATCTATTACATTGCAGAGAAAAATCTACAACGACAGTTTGAAGGCAAATGTTACATCAGCTCCAGTCAAACCAAAAAAAAAGGCAAGGACAAGTGCAGTAATAAACTTGTGAGTGCCACTCACAAAGTATCAGACCATAACATGAATGGCAGTGACTAGCTTCCATTACTCCCCACTGACTTTATCAGCTCCCAACAGCAGGGGTACACAAATATATAACAACCTGCCCAAAATATTGGGCAAACAATTATGCAAAAATCTATGCCCCAAGTCTCAATTGCATTTCCACGAGCCTAAAGTGACTCAGTCATGAGCCAGCTCAAGAGACATAACTAAACAAGAACATCAGTAGTACCCTTGTAAATGGTTATTCATTTCACTTTTGCTTCCCCCTGTACAAGGAAGCATCTAGGCTTTGGGCATAGAGAGGCCTACAAAGAAACTACTGGTTGGGGCCTCCTGCACACAGAATATATCCTTTAAGCAGACCACTGTGGTTAATCAAAACAATTGGTTAAGCTACTATGCCAGAACCAAGCAACAACATCTATGTTTCATGTTCAAGATCCATGAAATCGTAGCTCACACCTTGCATCTCATCTCTTGCTGCCTGGGCTTCATCACGATTCATAAAGGCAACAAAGCCACAGTTCCGCTGCCGCCGTCGCTCCTCATCTGTCCTGGGCCACATAATTTTCACGCTAGCAATGGGACCAAATCGACCGAATGTGCGCAAAAGAAAATTCTCGTCAACCTGCATCACCAAAGATCAGTTCCCATTCAAGCATACTGCAGGACAGCCAGTAGAAGGTCATTCACTCTTATATGGGCATGCAAATTGAAGCAATCGCATTACTCTTTAAGCACCATTCAACAATTTGCTGAGGACAGATCACTCTCTTCTCAGTTCAAGTTGTAAGGTCAGGCAGCAAGCTTGCAGGCAGATACTGTGAGTGGCAAAATTTAGGGCCAACTTCCTTGTGCCTTTGTCACAATAAGGAGATCATCTCAATTGCAATTGCATCCAGTGCACTTAACTATATTAACACATAGAAGCCTGGGCAATCATCTCATAAGGATTGAGCATGGCATAGTGATCAAGAAATAGAGGCCCTCCTGGTAAGATACATATCTGTTGAATTGTGTGTACCTGGGGGGACAAATTGCCAACATAGAGGTTGGTAGTCTGTGGATCACCATCATCAAATGATCCAGGGAGCTTGTCATCATCTAGCACCTCTTCCACTTGAGTTGGAGTCAAATCAACTTGCAAACCCTAGAAGACCACCACAAAAACTCTGTCAAGAAGAAACCATGTAAAAGGCAACAAAAATCCCACTCTGCAAAAAGGCGTTCAGGCACACCTAGTGATCAGGAACCAGAATGTATCTAGGAAATAAGTAATAGATTGTAGAAGCAGAGAAGCTAAGTTCTATTCAATCACAACATCCTGAAAGTGCATATACTTGAAACTTTTAATACCAAGTCTTCCACGTGACAGATATTGATTTCTATATTTGGAAGCATCATCACACCAAGTACAAAAGGCTACCATCCCAGTCACTTGTGACTTTCTGTCACTCCGGCGCTGCTCACGATCTGCAGTACGCTTGTCACGTGCCTCCTGCTCACGCTTTAGCTCCTCCATGAAATGATCAATATTGCGAGGCTTCCCTCGTTCTCTGTCCCTGTTTTTCTCATCATCCCTCTGGCATCATGGCCACCAACATGTTAGTATGATCTAGTTCAATCATATCCATAGAAAAACCAAACCAGGGAACAGAAGTTGCTCCAGTAGCTTTGACACCACTCATCAAGGAACTTTCAAACACAGGGGTGATGAAATAACTTGAAGCATGACAGACAATCTCCACTTACCCTCTTTTCAGGTTCTTTCTCCTTGTTGACCATAGCTGCCAATCCAGGAGGAATAAAAGAGGGAACATATCTGCAAAACCAACATCTATCTAATCAGTAAAAAAATTTGGCTATTTACTGCAAACGTGCAATTGACCTGCAATATAGCTAGTTTCAAAGGCCATAAACACCAGAGGTCCTACCTTTTAGTTGGCCACTCATCAGTTTGCCCAACTTTCCTACCTTCCTTCTTTATCCAACCTAGAATCATATGGCTGATTGGTCAACTTTCCTAATTGCCCTCTTTGTCCAACCTAAAAGTCCTAGAGGTGGTTGACACTGGCATGAAGAGTGTTGGCTCACACAAAATAGAAAACAAGCACACTGTACCACATGGAATTTTATGGAAATACTCTAAAGCAGTCCCCAGAAATTGAAAATGCATAGACTCTTACGTTCCCCAGCTGTATACAGATTGCAATCTATGTGCACCAGAGTAATGAATGGAGCTCAACAAGAGCTTTCTTACCTGGACCCAGGCTTCTTAGTTGATGCAGGGGTGGATTCTTTTGAGCTGCCACCTGACAAGCCCAAGCACATGAGGGACAAACACAAACAGTGATTATGTAAACTGAATGATACTGAAACTGAAACATGCAGTCACAATTCAAAACAAAGGCCTCAGATGCATACAAAAGCATAGGTATGCTACAGTGAACCAGAAACAAGAAATTCTGCAAGATGTTCTTATACAAGTACCACACACATGGATTTGCCAGAACTACCTTCATCACTTTGGTTAACTTGCATACCTCGAGGCACACTTTCAGAGACTGGCTTTGAACGTTCATTAGGATTGATGACTCCTCCGCGCACAAATGCTTTGCCACCTGGAGCGTCATCTGCCTTAAATGATTCCACAAACTCCTCATACAGTCTTGCAGCTTCCTCATCAGCACGCTGACAGTGAAGGAAAAAAATCCAGATTTAAGACAAAAGCCAGCAGAAGAAACAGCACCAATTGAAGCAGAAGATATCCCTTCAACGCTATGGACAAGGGTCACCATGATTCAAGTTAAAATAGGAACAGCTCTCATATTCGTTCACACAAAAAGCTCTATGCAAAAGAATGCAAGGGGCCAAAGTATTTTAGGGTAACACTATCAATCTAGCAGTACATTTAAGCTGTATTTAAGATGTGTTCGCCCTTATCCTGACCACTCTGCAAATGTAACTATACCATAGTTGATTCTAAACAAGAGGAAATGGATAACCAATACATTGAATCAACATGCCCCCCCCCCTCCCCCATACCTTCTTCTTAGCTTCCTCCTCTTCACGATGCTTTTGAAAGGGTGTTTTCTTCCTTATCATTGAGAATGATGTCATCTTCTCCGATGTACCAGTCTGCAGACATGAGGCAGCAATGTCATGAAGAATCGATCTTATTACAACAACATCAAGCTGGTCCATGCACCAGTGGTGCTGTGAGATTGACCCTGAGAAATGTTGACAGTCTTAGGGTTCAGGAAGCACTCACATCTACCCTACCATCATATTCCCAGGGGAGGCACTCAAAGCCACAGTGAACACCTCGGTACTAGATCATCCTGAAGATAGATAAACCTCAAACACAAAATTGATCACGAGAGCAAATCCTTGTCCCGGTCCTCAAAAACAAAAGACTGAAAGCCGAACAAGTCGCAGGATCACACGGAAAGAAAGGGAGAGTCAAGGGAGAGAAAAAAGAGTTTACGTTTTCCGGTTCCGATGCATCATCAGCCCCTCGGAAAGCCATGGTTGCGGCGCCCAAAGTGCAAACCTCCTTCCCTCCCTCCCTCCCTCCCGCTCGCTGCGCTTCAAGCGTGGTCGACGATCATGACCGGAAAAAGCCACAAAACCAAAGGAACCGTCCCATCCGAAAACGCAACAACAGTCACAAAACAAAAGAAGCTTCTTCCTCTCAGGTGTCTATCATCAAACCCTAAACCTCAAATTCACCATAGTTTTCCTACTACTACTCCCCCACTTCCCACTTTCTTTGTGGTTCTTCTTCTTCTTCCTCTTCAATTCTTATCAATTCAGGCAGAATCATCGTCGCTGCCGTGGCCGCTGTTCTTGGCCGACCATGTCCGATTCCGTAGACCCACAATTGCGCACTTCCGATTCAGTTTCTCGTTTGCATGAGAGTTGTGAGGAAGCAGCCATCTGCGCTTCGCCTCTTCGTCGTCTCTTTGCGCTGTGTTGCACCCAAGCCTAATTGGACGGAATTACAAATCCATAATATTTCATCTACATCATCATCCATCGAGAACTCCTAATTAGATGGAACTCCAAATACGTAATATTATTTTCATCTGCATAATCATCCATCCAGAACTCCTAATTAGATGGAACTCCAAATACGTAATATTTTCATCTGCATAATCATCCATCCAGAACTCCTAATTGGACGGAATTACAAATACATGATATTTCATCCACATAAGCATCCATTCAGAACCCCTTAGTGGATAGAATTATAAATGCATAAATATTTCATCCACATAATCATGGATGGAACTATAAATACATAACATTTTTATCCACATAATCAATCCATCCAAAACTCTAATTGGACAAAACAACAAATCTACAATATTTCATCCACAAATCATTCCATCTTGAACTCCTAATTGGACGGAACTAAACACATGATATCTCATCCTCATAATCACCCATCCAGAAACTCTGACCTCATTGGACGGAATTAAAAATGCATAATATTTCATCCACATAATCTAGAACTGCTTTTTTTTTTTTTTGGGTCTCTGTTAGCACTTATAGAAGGGGGGAGGAATGTGCGTGACAATTGTCATCCACTTCATTCATCCATGTGTCTTTTTGTAGAGGTTTCCTGCCATCACTTTTCTCATCCTGTTCTCCATATTTTGGAGCATATGAAAAGCTGGCTAATGTTTTTTTTTTTTTTAATATATTTATTTATTTATTTATTTATTTATTTTTTTTTTTGATCACATTTAATGCTAAGTTGACGTTAAGAGAGGCAAGTTTTTAATTTAATTGTTATAGCACAATTGGCAAGTTCAACATTTCAATGTCGAATAATTATTTTATTTTTGAAAATTCCATGTAGAAAATTTAAAATGTTCCAAAACATTTAAAAGATTTTTTTTAACAAAAAAAAAAAAGATAGTTGTAAGTGAGCTTACATAATAGCATAAAATGGCAACTATTCTGGTGGATTAGTAGATTTTTTTGGAATCTTGCTTAGTTATGGCGACCTACAAGAACACACTATCTAAATCTAACGATTTCTAAGTTTTTTTGTCAAGATATGACGAATTTGTTTTAAAAAATCGCAAAAATCGTTTTGTTGGATTTGCTAGCCCTTTTTTTATTTTTGTCGTTAGGTTGTAAAAATTTCCCCAAAAAAACACTAATTTGGAACCTATTTCTTGAACCCTACATACTTTTGTGCACAATGTGTTCTTCACAATCAACACTTGCTATGTTAAGGACCAAAACAATTTGTATGGTTTATTGTTCCTTCTTGAATTTGAACCCATGATTTTTAGGAGAGCATAAACTAGTATTTGTCATTACATTGCTTCTAGTCATTTACAACAATAGAATTTTTTTTAGTTTTTTAGATTTTTTATAGAACATTAATCAAACCCTACACAAAATCTTGCAAGGTGTCACACCAACATTCAAACAATGCTCATTAAAAAGTGTTTAGCATCTTCCATAAAATAATTATAGCAACCTTCCATGTGTAATCTAAATATATTATGCAAAATTAAAAATTCAATAAATTTGTTCAAATGCATTACACATTTAGAAAACAATCAAGTTTTATCATCGTAGGGATGTGATTCTTTAACACAACACCAAAATGAAAAAACCACAAAATTTTGAGGTTTTGTTAATCCAATGCATTTGATCATTCAAATCATCCTCATTCTTAATAACCTTCAAGTTGGATTCATCAACATTCTATTATAAGCATAACTTGATTTGCACCAAGTTGTTGGTATTATAATTTTCATTACTAAACAAGTTTTATTTAATCTTTAAATGATGAAATGCCAATCTTGAAACTTGGACAAGAAACTAGATGATCTTAAAAATGCACAACGCCAAAATCATTAAACGGTATCCATGGCAATTCTTGATTTTGGAGAAGAAAATTTCAAAAGTCGAGACATATTCCTTAAAACATTGTGACTAAAACAAAAGGGTGCAACTTTTGAGATGATTAAAACAAACTTACACGATTCTTCATGAACACCTTTTATCCTATTCAACTGCACAAATAAATTAAAATAAGCAATGAATGCAATTGGAACCAAAACAAGGTCACACACTCATAATAGATTCACAAAAGCTTCACCCAAACAATTATGGGAAGCATTATTCACCCTATATTATATTTTATAATTCACCATGGGATTAAATCTTATTGACATTCCACTAATACAAAAATGAGGTGTAGTTCATCAATTTAATCATTATGGGACTTTTAAAATGAAATAAATTCACCCTACCATAGTCATTTCACTTTTATTAAAGTTATGTCATTATAAGGTCAACATGTAATCATCACATTTCATTACTAGTTGACATAATTTATTATAAATTGAAAATAATTCATTATAATAAATAGATTTATTTTGATGTTGTTATTTTATATACCTTAGGTTATTTTACATTATTCTATCCTATGGTATTGTATCTTAAGTTCCACCCTAAATTATTATATCTTAAGTTATTATAGTTTATACCATAAATTATTCTAGATTATACATTAGGTTATTATTTGTTATACCATAGACTATTTTATCTTAGGTTTTTCTATTATAATAAAAATTGTCATTTGCATCAAATTTTATAATGACAAAATGTTGTCTATAACTATTTTTATTGGTTACAAACAAAAAAATAATTATATTCTTCTAGGTCATTATACTTTAAGTTATTTTCAATTATATTACCTAAGGTTATTCAAGGTTATTTAAGGTCATCTTTCTCTATCCTATTATATATTATTATATACAATATTATACCTTACATTATTTGACATTATTTTAATTTATTTAACCTTAACCTAAAATAACTTAGGATATAATAACCTACAACAAAATAGATTGAAATAATTGAAAATAGCCTAAAATAATTTAAGATGGAACAATTAAAATAATTAAAAATAACATAAGGTTGAATAACCTAGAATATTTTACAATATCATAGAATAATTTAAAGTGAAATAGTTTTAAATAATTAAAAATGTTCTCAGGTAAAATAATGTAGAATATTTTATGGTACATTATGCCAAAAATGCCATTTTATGAATAATCTTATATGACTACAAGTGAATAAGTGACTAAAAATGGCATAAATGACAAGTCCAAATCAACTACAAATGGCATAAATGACTAATATAATTGATAAAGACTATAATATAATGGCATTTTTGGCGTAATGATATAATGGCCTCAAGTAACCTAAAACAGCTTAAAATGGAATAGCCTATAATAGCTAAAAATAATCTAACGTAGAATAACTCAAAATAATTCAAAGTGGAATAGCCAAAAATTATTTAAGGTATAATAATTTAAAATAAATTAAAGTGAAATAACATAAATTAACCTCAAATAACCAAAAATAGTTTATTAAAGTGGAATTTCATCAAATATCCAAAAATCATCTTGAATAGTTTAGCATGAAATAATTTAGAATAACCAAAAATAACATATGGTAAAATAACTTAATATAATCTAAGGTGGAATAACTTAAAATAACTTGTCACATGTACCAAAACCATGGAGTTCATTCATATGAATGTTCATCCATAACTTGTAATTAATTTATACCTAACTTTTAATTTAATTTCAATTCACTTTTAATTAACTATTAGTCAATTTTTAGTTTGCTTGTATTTATTCTTTGATTCAATTCTAGTTCACTCCTAATTAACTATCAATTAAATTTTAATTCATTTCTAGTTAACTTTTAATTAATTCTTAGTTAAATTTTAGTTCACCTTCAGTTCACTTTAAATTAATTCATTATTCACTATTAGTTTTCACATGGTTATATGTCACACATGGATGCACATGGGTCACACATGGGTGAACATGGACCACATGTAAGTTGGAGGTTTTTTTATAAATTTATTTGAGTTATGTGTTTAATGATATAAATAGGAATAGAATCCCACATTACCTTTAGTCTATTTAACATTAATTTTGGGTACGTATTTTTGTCATGATCTTGGTTTTTTTTTTCCATACTTTTGTGATAAAATATTTTTGCATTCACATCATGCACACATCATGTTTTTGCTTTTGATTTTCTTATTCCATGACCTAGATTCAAAATTAGGCTTGCCTTCATTCATATGGTTTGGAAATGTTATTGTTTAATTCTTTTTGTGTTTGTGACATAACCAAGCATAAATTATGATAGAATAATTTAAAATAATTTAGAGTATAATCATTTTTGTAAAATAATTTAATAGTAGCCTATGTTACTTTAAATATAGCCTAATGTTGTTTACAATAACTTAAAATAGTTTACAATTTCCTAAAAATACTTGAAATTGACCTATAAACTTAACTTATGATATTCTGCACATAGTTTAAGAATAGCTTAGAATAACTTACACTACCTTATGAATAGTTTAAAATATATTGCATTAACTTTAAAATATCCTAGAATAACTTACGTTAATTTAGGATTCATTAAAAATAACTTACATTAACTTAGGAATAACCTGTAATAATTTACACTAACCTAGGAATAACCTAGGATTAATTTAACAATGTAACCTATGGTAAGCTACAATAGCCTTGGGTAGCTTACATTAATGTTAAAATAGATAGGATAACTTATTGATATCCTAAGCTACATAGATATATAACATAGGGTAAAAGGTAATATAAATAGGAAAAAGATTTAAAGTAAATATTTAAGTAAGTTAGGAAATGAATGTGCATAATGATATGTGATGACAAATGATTTCATTTATTTAAATAGTGGTTCAATGGTTAAGGACTTATTTCTTAAACATGCAAGTGAAGGGAGGTGAAAGGTTTAAACTTTCATACTTGCACTTTTAGTTAATGAGTTAGGTGGATTAAAATATTAATTTTGGTTCAATGACATAGGTTAATTTAAGTTTTTAACTTAGTTTAAACTTTTGAATGCCTAATTCAATTTACTTTATGTTCCTACATGCCTGATTTAACCTAACCTAAGTTTTTTATCTAGCCTAACTATGAACAAAAAAAAATTTTATCGAATTAACTATTATTAAATTCATTTGTCCATAACCATTGATATTCATTTACGAGGGGTTGACCCTTTTCATCATGATAGATTTTTTCAAGTTCATTCAAAATTTAATGAAATACAAAATGAACTTGGTTACATTTCTTTGTAATGTTCTTTCACAATCTTGATGCATTTTTGCGAAAATGAACCAAATGTGTTCACTTGAGGTGGGTCCTTATAAATAGTGGATAATTTATTCAACATGATTGGTCATTTATAAAAGATGTTTTTAAAATCATGATTTACATGTTGAATATAATTTTTTTAATGTTTATGATTTTAAAAAATTACATTTTATTATTATGTAATGGTTTTTTTAAATTCCTAAATATGCCATTCAATTAATTCTTATTTAACTTGGGTTTATTATAAAATGAAAATACACACTGCAAAATATTTTAAATGTTTTTGAATGTTCTATATTCATTTAATTCATTTCAAACATTTATAGATGATCTTACAATACATTATGGATATTATTACACAAGTTCATTAAAAAATTCAAAATCAAATTAATTTATGATTTAAAACAATGAAAAACTAAACATTTTTTACATTAAGATTGGCAATTTTATGCAAAAACATAACCATCTTTTTTTTTAATTCGAACATCTTATTTTCTTTCAACCTTAAAAGCTCATAACTTGCATGAAACATTTATCCATGCAAGAAGGTTGATTCTTTATTTTGTTTGTCATGTTGAGATCTCCCAAACTAAAATGCCCCCAACCATGTGTTGGGTACGATCGAAAAGCCCTTCATGAGTGGGGGTGTTATTGAAATTGTTGCAACCCTACTTTGAGACAGTGTGAGGATGAAAATCACATTCCCGAAATGGGGACTGGGGAGTCCTTCGAGACTTTCAAAATTTTAGAGTTCGATTGCAGAGGTCAAAACACTTCACATTGGGGTGCTCTTTATATCATTGGAAAAATATCGAAGTGTAAATGTAAAAGATGGGCTCGTATGGGCCATTTGGACATCTGTAGCACACATTATGGCAAAAAGAAGGGTCGGAAGTCAAACTAGTAGTTTGACTCCCGAGCATTAAAAGTCAAGAATCGATTCGACCCTGGTGTGTGCAGGTGAAGTGCGACACACCATTGAAAAGATTTCAAGGAAAGTTACAAGTTTGCTTTAGATCTCATCCCAATCGAAGGTCTAAGCAAAAAGTTATGACCTCGCAAAATCCCGAGAGTTCAAACTGGGACACTTTTAGGACTCCTCCTTGGGAGTCTCGAGACAAAAAGTCATTCAGATGTGGGTGTCGCGAAGAGGTGCAGAGAATACTATATGGGGGAAGGTGGTGACTTCCCTTCAAATCCGGGCCGTGGTGAGTCTTGTGAGTCCAGAGTTGCCTGTGGCTTGTCTTAGCACCAAAGGTGTTCCAGAAAATGAACTAACTAACGTTGGTTAGTTTGATGCAAGTTCAAGTAAGTAACTAAAGCTTGTCACTCTTCTTAGTCCCATCCCAAAGCTTCAGCATGCCCCTTTACCCCTTCTAGTGCTAAGAGCTGGGAGTGTGCTTCGAGTTCCTCACAATTCCGTTGTTTGAGTAACTTAGACCCATCTTATGTCTAATTAGGAACTTGGGAACGCGTTAGAAATAATATTTTCAAAAAAAATCAACAAAATTAAAAAGTAAAAAAATTATGGGGATCCAAGTGCACTCATGGTATCATTGGAAAGTTCTTGATAAGTGGGATTTTTTCGAGGTGATTTCATAATTTTCATAAATAAGGTATAAGAATATTGAATTTTGAGTCATTTTCATCTTTGAAAATTGAATTACAAAAACCAAGTTTGGAATGAGAAATTAATCAAATAACATGTTCACACTTGGGCCAATGGCATAGGCCACATTATTTTTCTTAACATGTCAATACATTTTGTAGCCTTTGCAACAAGCTTTCCAACCCCATATGAAGATCTTGAATCGAACATAATTTGGAGTTCAAATGGACCTTTGAAAGGTTAGGAATCATTTTGATAATTCTTGTCACAACCTTTTTGAGCCTACATTATTTTCTTAATTTCATCTTTGATTTGACATTTAGAGCGTATTAAATTATAGTTTGCACCAAGAGCTTTTAAATAATCATTTGATTTTGACATATTTTGACCCTTGAAATTCTCACATTAAAAAAGTTCAAACTCCTAAAAAATCCCAACTCTCAAAAGTGTGAATCTAACATGTGATCTCGAAAGTCTTTTCCCTTAATTTCATGAATCAATTGTGAGCAATTACAAATCACAAAACATCCATAGTCAAAAAATCCATTTGAAATCACAATCATAAACTAGTTTACATCTAGGTTACATAGCAATGAGAGATCTAATTGTTAAGATCCCATAAACTTAAGTTAAGGCATTGAAAAAGTAGGTTTAAGATTAAGGCATAAGACTTTGTATCTCCATCAATAATTGCCATTTTGGTTGAAATTATTAATTATGAAAGCACTTATAAATTTATAAGTTTGAAGGGCTCCCATTGTGTATCATGAGTGATTATGGTGTTGGTCTAGTGCATGGGACTATAATTTGTGAACACGAATGATATGCTTGGGGGTTCAATTCCAAATAATTCAGTTGGACTGTGGAAACATAGAGTTGGGTGAGTATGGAATTGCATTGGCAGAAAAGAAACAAACTAGAATGAATCACAGCTCAGTTCATAACATGCCTCAATACAAAGAGGCCTTTCATTGCGGAAGGAATTTGAGATTGACGAGCAACTCCATACTAGGCCCTTTGAAGGTAACTTCATATGTTAATAATCTGCCTAAAACGTGCCTAGAACTTTAGGTGCACAGTCATTCAAATATCTGCACCCTGAGTTCTTGTTGCATTGTCAGTAGCAACGGGACGACTCTGTCATGATGTTAGCTTGCACTCATGAGACAACAATTCAGTTTTTGCATGTGCACATCCTCTAGATCATGATTTAAGAGCAAAGGATTTAGATGATTTTTCAAATAGAAGATGTGAATTGACCTAATTGGTTAACTATTGCTATGGTAAGCTATACGTACAAGGTTCCTTTACGCCCAGATAGCAATAACAGACATGGCTCCAGCTCCAAGGAACAGAGCTGTGTAAGAGAAGATCTGCAGCCGGTAATTACATCGCATGCGCTTGCTAAGAAAGTCAGCTGCAATCAAATCCACCAGTGACATATACACAAGTATTCCTGCAGATATGGAATCAAAAATTCCTTCCACAATTAAGGCCTTAGGACTGTTGTCATTGTAACTTGAAGCAATTCCTATTCCAATTGCAATTCCTCCTGGAGTGGTGACTGCAAAGAAAAATGCCATGATCGCAGCTGACAGGGTCTTGTAACCTGCCTGTTGATGGAACCCCACCCCAAAATAATGTCATGCAGCTTACAGGAATGACACTTCACATTTCTCATCACTCAGTGTAGATATGACTAAAATGTTTCAATGCCAGAGTATGTTGTGCTCATTTCACCTGCCAAGCTAGATTGCTGAGAGACAGTGGAAGTAAAACAAACCTGAGAGATGCAGCCACCCAGGGCAAAGCCCTCAAAAAATTGATGGAATGTAAGAGCAGCAATTAGTGGTCGCACTGTGCAGGGACTATTTGATACTCCTAGTGCTATTCCAATTATCACTGAATGTGCAACAATACCCAACTCCAAGACCTGAAGATTTTGCAATGAAGAAACATGATAATCAGAAGTCAATTGAAACCAGGGCTCAAAAATCCTATGTCTCATACAACTCCAACAAGACAGTGCCAGAAAGTGAGCTCATATGGCAAGAAGGGCAGAAAAGCATAACTTTGAGGAAGGTGCACTTACAACAGACTTACCTGTGCAATAACTACATGCCTAATCCGTGCTAAACCTTCATCTGATATAGAACCTGCTCCATGTGTATGACCAAGATTGCCATTCATATGAGTATGGGTGATTTCTGCACAATCATGGTGGCCTTCAGGATGGCTATGACCATGGGCAGCTGCATGGGCATGCATCCCCACTATGTGTACCCACTTGTCACTATTTTCCTGTTTCTCTGCATTATCCACTTTCTCAGTCCCCTCTGCCAAGGTAGGCTCCTGGAATACTCCTGTATAAACAACTACAAACCATCATCAGCTCTGGCTTATCAAGACAGCAGGAACTGTTGCAGCTGCCTCAAAAACTGGAAATTGATCAGTCTACCATCTCAGAGAACAGGACCCTAGGAATTTGTAAGAAATAGATGAATTATATCACAACATGTGGTAAACAAGTGCTCTGGACAAGTTGGGTTTCAAGACAACTGTGAGGAATCAATGAAAAGTGTTTCATTGGAGACATGGCAGAGAGCAGGACAGGGCAGTTGTAGTTTGGACATTAAGGAACCCCAACAACTCCATGATGAATGCACTGAGATTTTCACCAATCATGAAGCATGACATTAGATGGACAGATAATCAAAGACTGCAAAAAACTCTTGAATGCAATACAGAAATCAATACACTGATGACAAGCATTGATTGCAATTTTACCGGCATCCACAGGTGCATCCCCCCCATTTTTCATCTTGCCTCTACGAGATTGAAGCCTTTCATAGAACTCAGTTGCACCAAAGTCAACAAGCAAAGTCGCAAGTGCTGCAACCATGGCAAAAAACCCAAAGAATGGGAATTTGGACCATGGATGATCAGGCAGGCAGCTACTGGTTAGAGCACCTGCAGCATCTGGTAACATGTGCACAAACCCTGTCGCCAAAATGACCCCAGCTGCAAATGCTTTTGTGATGAAGAAGATATTTCCATCTGTCCTTAGCAATGTGAAGCGCTGACCATGAATGGGCAACAACACACCAAGAGTACTGGCTGTCAGTATTACTGCAATCGCTGTCACTTTGAGATGAAATGCTCCTACTTTGTCATAACACGCCAATTGTGTTTCTGGACCACAATCTGTCATCCTTGCTGCTTGTGCCCTGCACTGAAATATTCCCACTGGTGTAGAGTTAGAAAAGCCTGTGCCCTAATTGCATGAAGCTTAGTAGTTAAGTGCATCAGCAAACCGAAGTCCTATGCCTGTGCAGATAGTTAAAAGAAACACATAAAAAACCAGCATGAACTCTAAATTACCATCATCTCCTCCTGTCAACCTCCAGAATGAAGTCAATTTCCAAAATAAGCAATTCACCAAAAGATTGAGCTCACAGAAACCTCATGACAGAGCAAGTTTCCTAGCCTATCTCCAGAGGATCCAGTAGCACAAAACATCTCTAAACAACTTCAAACAAGGATGAACACATACATTCTTGGCTCTCCTCCATCAACAAAAAAAAAATTCACATGTCTTTCAAACATAACAGAAACCTCATTAAAAAACAAGATTTTTCAAACATACAAAAAACTTGAAAGATGGCATGAATATAGCAGCTTATTATTATTATATCGTCTAAGGCCTAACAAACTAACTACAAACCAAAAATTCACAGAAAAAATGAAATGAAATGAAATGTTAAAAAAATTTAAACTATAAAGAACTGAGCAACGTAATCATCATCCAGCATTAAGAGAGAGATCGATCGGCAAACGAAAGAATGTACCTGATGAGAAAGAATACAGAGAGCAATCTTTTGGCGGCTAGATTAAGCTTAAGCTGCTGCTGCGACGGTCGTGAGCGAACGAGGAGTACAATTGACGAGAGAACAAGGTTTTTCATATTCATAGCGGAAACAAAAAGCTGACGAGGAGGAGAGAGGAAGAGCAAAGCGAGAGCCAGCAAGCGGGATGTGGGGGGGGGGGGGGGGAATGGCGTCCTTCTGGTATCGCAGCGGGAAATCAAGTGCAAAAAAAACCGCAGGAAATGCTTGATTTCGCTTCTCCGGGAACTGTTCACTCTTACAATGACAACATCCTCTTCAGAGTGGGCTCCCCACTTTAGTTACAACATTGGCGCCACACAAACAGCCTCTTACAGAGTGGACCCCCCACTTGCAGAGTGGGGTATCTGAGTTCAAATCTAACATTTTTTGAGCTTTAGAGCATCACCACCGGTGCTCAGTATGTCACTTTGGATAATAAAATTAAATGTCTAAGTTTAGCTGTTTTTTTTTTTTCTGCAACCCTACCAATAAAACTGTAACTGGAATGGCACTTACGGGAGGACTACTAATAGCAAACCACCTGGACCAAATCATTATAATCGACCAATCAGAAATACTGAGCCGCAGTCAGGTCCAATTTATTACACTCTTTGTGGGAGGTGCACAACTGTGTTCCTCCCTTTACCAGCCACGGCAAGCTGCATAAATTTGGTGCAGACAAACCCATTTCCTGAGCTAAACCGGCACATTTTAACTTTTTTGCAATAAATTTTACTGTCGGGAGTCACATACTGAGCACCGTTGGAGATGCTCTAATATGGTCATTAAGAGGCCTTACTCAAAAAGGTCAAGGTACGACACCACAAGTGAGAGCTCAGAGATATATATATATATATAATATAGCCCATTCTGAGACCTTAAGAAATCCAAAAATGTCTCAAGTTCAAACCCAATGGTGTGTCAGGTGAAATCCACCCTTGTCAATGAGCGCAACCCTCTTATGGCCAAATGCACCCTTTTCATGTTTTCAATGCATTTTCTCTTTCTTTATAAAAAGGTTGGATTGGTCGCCATACTTATGGCTAAGAATTGGACATAGCTCTTGTTAAAATATTTCATTATTGTTGAAATAGCTCTTGAGGTTCAACAATTCCAATTTTCATATTTTAGGAGTATATAAAAAAGTGCACCTTATGGTTTGCATTTGTAATGGTATCCCAATGGTTGGGATCAATGTTGGATGGGTATCAAAAAAAATGGGTGAAAATTAGTCATAGTTTGGGATTATCTGAAACAATTATAGAATTAATCCTTAGGTCTGTCTGGTTCTCAAACTAATAGTGGTTTAAAATTTTAATAGTAGGCAGACATTAGTAAATAGAATTGAACCTAGGTTAAAACCACTTCATTTGAAAACCATTGATTCATTTTTGGGTTTTTTGGAAATTAATTTGGTTCTTTAAATTTGAAAAAAAATCAAATTAAATCAAAGAGTCAAGGTGGGTCTTAAAACTTACTTTTAAAATTGGAATATGTGGTTCTAAAATAAAAGTGAAATTTTCCCAACATGAAATGGACACAAAATGGGATAGTGAATAGCTTATGAGAAGACTCAATTCTCATGGATTTCCATGAAAAAGTGGTAAATTATTTTTTCCATCCAACCAAGTTTTCATGAATCATTATGTGCCAAACATTAGTCATAGATATGGTTTTTAACATGTGATTTGGCACAATAATATTGGTACCTTGGTTTTCTCATATGAAATGCAAGTGAAAATCTTTTAAATTGTATCACTCAAACGAAAAGAACCTAGTTTCCATGTTCAACATTTGAACTAAAAGATATACAACATAAAATCATATCAAATTTCATAAAATTACAACATGTGGTTTATGTCACCAACCCTATGTTAAAGAATGACTTGTTACCAATAATTTTGGAGGTACAAGGTAGAATGCAAGAAACAATGCATAATCCTACAAAAGAAATTATCCTTATACAATAAAACCCTTTTATAATCACACCCTTGGTGATCATTTTTTTCATGACACTAATAAATTATGATTTAAACATGTATAGTCACATTCCATATAAACTTTTACAAGATTGTGACTAATAAGAAAAATAAAATTACAAAACAATCTTTTTATGCTAGAATATAAATGTGCCAATTGTTTAAATTTTTTATTTGGGTTATTCTAAGCTCTACTATGCATTATTAGACTCGAAGAAGGTTGTGATTTTTGCATTTTAATGTGACAATCTACATTGAACTTGAACTTTTTAATTATTAGCTTATGTATCTTGTCAACAAGATTTTTTTTAATTAAGATTTTTTGCTTTCTTAACAAGTTCACATATTTTTTGCTTGTTTGCATTAGAAAGTTATTTTTTCCTTTCTCTTCAATTGGACTCATTGTTGTTAGTTTGCACAACTTGAAAACAAAGCAACACTAACATTGCCAAAGGGAATTACAATTTACAAAACTCTTATATTTATCTTAGATTTCCCCATTATAATCACATTTACAAAAAATGCTTTGCAAATATTTTGTGCTACTAACGAATGTGATAGTGATTCAAAAATTTTAAATCAAGAATGTTTCATCATTATCTTTATTATTGTACACCAAGCTCAAGAAATAAATTTTCATATTTTCCTCACAACCATATTTTTAAATTTTGAATATTAAACCAACAAGTGCAATGGGGGCCTAAGAGTTTATGTACGTATTCATTTTATTCTTTACATCTGTTTGCTTGGGGATTCGTATGGTTTACAATATTACTACATTAGGAGTTTATCAATTTGCTTGGAAATGCATCTATTTAGGCTAGTAGGTTAGCTTAAATGATAATAAAACCTACATCCAAAATATTATATTATGAAGTCATATCTTTTATATATGTGGGTGAATTGGTGGCAAGTTGCCCGTGGGAAATAAAAGGTTTAATGTGGTCGTTAAAGGACCTTCCGTCCACCCATGGACAATATCCCAAAGCTTAATCCTCGTTTTGAAAAATAAATTGGAATTATTTTAATTCTTGTTCCACACATAAACAAATTGAAACATTACAATAAATCATAGTTTTTTTTATTGGGAATTTCAATCAAAAAAGCTCCCCATATGGTTTTTTCGCCCCCATGTCCAACTTGACCAAAGTCCCATTTTGGACAAATTACTTTGGATTCAACCGTTTTGACTAGGTTTTTTTTATTGGTTTTTTTACTAAATGATTGTGATAATAATATAATTTGGGCAGTGAAAAAAAAATATGTTATTTGAATTATTTTTTTTAAAATTAATACGCAAGTATTAATTAATTAATTATCTTACCTACTTAATAAACCTAATAATTAATGTCACAAAATAATTTATTATTTAGCTACCAACCTTATGTCATAAGTTAAGCCACCTAGCTTAACCACCTAGGCTGAATCAAACCATTTAAGGTAGGTCAAACTCCTTAAGCTAAGTCAAGTAACCTAGGCTAGGTGGTTTAATAACTTTTGCAACTTTAGCTACATAATTAAGTCACCTAAATAACCAAGGTAACCTAGGTTGCAAGTGTGGGGACTTGAATTCCTCACCTTCACATTGAGAAATCAAATGCTTAACCATTGCACCACCATCTCATAAGGTGATTTTTTAGGACAACATATTTGTAATGAACATGATTTTGAACCAACATATTGTAATCAGCCTCCATGAATTTTTTTCCAGCATGCATATTGTATTATATGAACTTGAATGTTTTTACACTACTTACATAAATAGATAAGTTATAGGTAGGGTAGCCTAAGTAGGTAGGAAGTACCTAGTAATAAATACATGTATTTAAGTAACATGTAGGTTATAGTGTATTAGGCCTTATAAGTACCTCCTAGGTTTATGTTTATACCTACCTAGTAGGCCTAAATGGCCTAGGTTAGGCTACCTACCTAGTAGCTAGGCATAGGTGGCTTAAGGTACTAACCTAGTTAGTAGGATAGACTATTTGTCATGTGCAAGCCAATATAATCTTTCAAGCAAATTGTTTTTTATTCATTATGGCCACATAAAATAATAAACAAAAAAAATGACAACACAATATTTGCTAGTTTGTGGCAATTATCATTATTGTTTATTAGAAACAAATAATTGGAATTATTACTTTGCACAATTTTTAAAGTTAGTGATTTAATTAGCTCAACATTTATGATACTTGTCTTTTCCCTAACACAACATTAATTATTTGCCACCACTATGACAAGTAATTCATTTTTTTCATATGCATAATCTTTTCATGTTTAAACATTATATACATCAACTTCCTTCGGGTCCTCATCATCTACACATTCACTACCAACGGTTCCAAGCCATCCCAATACATTGGACTTATAATAGTTTCCCCTTAAACTTCTTTGTCAACATATTTGCAAGAATTCAATTTGTTCACATTTACAATTGTTGTTTTGGATGTGGAATTGCATGTTCCAATATAGTTTCCACCACCACACCAAACACTTACTTTCATGATTATGACATTCTACAACTATTTTATAAATCTAGTCATAAAATTATATAAACTAAGGTGTCTTATGTGGTTATTTATGATTACGACTAGGATGGAGTACAATATGACCAACTACTTGTAGTTATATAAATTGTGATTACATGACTAAAGGTGCAACATGAAAAAAAGTATAATATGACTACAAGATATAAAATCCCCCTTTCTTCCCAATTAAATTTTGATCATCTACATCAACTATATAATTAGTTGGATAGATTAGGTTATGTAAGTAAATGTTAGGCTAGATTAAGTAGCTTACCTAACTTAACTTAACATAACTACGTAAACTAATAGACCTATGTAACTTAATGTACCTATCGTGCCTAACATACATGTACTTAAGTTAGGTTACATTTGGTGGGTAGGTAAGCTAAAATAAACTATGTAAATAGTTAAATTAACTTTATAGGGTAATAGGTTAGCCTAAGTTAAGGTAGTTAGGTAAGTAGTTAAGTTAAGTTAAATAGGTAGATTAAGTGGCTAGGCTTGGACATAGAGGCCACATGTCACTTTTGTAATCATATGTTTAATCATATATGTAATCATTTGTTCAACAATATCATAATTGTAAAAATCATGGGATGACATTTACAATTACAATCACCTCTCTGACTAAATAATAAAAGTCATGATTTATATAATCATTTAATTACACATTGTTACTAATGCCACATATGATTATAATTGGAATCATATATGTAGTCGTAAAATAAAAGTTTTGGTATAGGGCATGAACATGATTTCTCTTCATGTTTGGAGGATTTTAAAGATGACAAAAATAAACCTAAAACAAAAGATAGGGTATAATCACCCACTCAAACAAGGCAAGATTCAAAAGATAAGTTTATTACATACAATCGTTCAAATGCTTCTACCTACCTAGTAACCACAAAGTGCCTTGAATTTTTCTACAAACTTAAATACTAACCACTTACATTCTTTACCTATTTGCTTATAGTACTTACCCAATTACATAGGTAGGTAGTAAATACCTTAAGTAATGTTAAGGTGAAATAAAAAAGGAATATAAAACATTAACAAGGTGGACTTCTAGTAAAGAATTGTAGAATGGTATCTCAATTGTGATTCATAATTAGAAACAAGTTTCCAATGGATGGTGCATTGATAATTAAATGTTGTGTCACATACCTTACCCTAGGGTCAATTTTTTCATTAAATAATTGTTTAGCCATTGAAATGAATCTTTGTAAAAGAAAATTGTATTGTATCATTTGAATAATTTCACTATGTTCCATATTTTGCATTTTTTGGTGGTAATGTTTTGTCATTTTGTGACCCAAAAGGGGGTATGAATTTTGCAAAGGATTTTATGGGAAAAAATTCCTCATATTCACTAGATTTTAAAGAAAAAGGTTGACTCTGACATATTTTGAAAATAATTTCTTGCATGTTGCCAATACATAGCAAGTTTTTAGAAAAATTATATTCTTCTCTTTGACTTGTAGCCAAATTTGGCTAAACACCTCTTGTGGAGGATAGCTACTTCACCAACCCCACAAAGTTGGGGGGGAAAAAATTGTTCATTTGACAATACCATAGTAGTTCATGAAAGAATAATGTGAAAATATAAAAAATGAACTTTGTTTTGGAAAAGAACTAATTTTGTTTATTGCCCATGAAACTCCAATATCTAATGTATTTTTATATGGTGTTATTTTTAAGACAAAGTTTTCTACTTCTTTTTGGAGTATATGCTTGGGGGAGGATTAGAATTGACATTTTAAAAAAAAATTGTTGGTTTTGATTGTCACATTCCCAAAAGAGAAATCATAAAAATTGCTAGATTTCTATGTCATGTCCTATAGATAGCTAGAAATATAAAGGGACAATTGAATTGTTTTCTTTTCACATCTCCTTGACATCCATATTCGGCTAAACCTTCTCAAGGATAATGGGCACTTTGGCTACCGTCATAAAATTGACAAAACCGGTCATTGTTTCTTTCAAATTATATTTTCTCTCAAATTGGGAGGAAGCAAAGGCTCAATTTAATTTTTGGCATTTGAACCATGCAACAAGTCTTGTCTTTAGTGTCTATCCCACAAACCTAACCAAATATGCAACCACACCTAGTGTTAAGTGATTCATAACTCAATATTAAGAGAGACAAGTTTTTTTACTACATGTTCAACCAAGAAAGTTACTTATCACAAAATTCAAAGTGTAAACCTTACATGACACACAGTGTTAAGCTCATGATAAATAAGTTGTTGCTTAACATGAAATCGATTTTAAAAGTAGATTTTTTTGAATTAAAAGGACAATGTTATATTGCAGTCCAAAAAAGGGCACTTTGAACTAATATGATGTAGCCAAGCTTTCATGTATATCATGAATTGGCTTAGGTACATGTTCTCTTGGGTACATGTTTTGCAATGTATAGAAACCATTGGACTATACCAAGGGTGTGTCCAATTTGAGTTGATATATGAACAAGTGTGCCCTCCTGCAAAAGAATTTTTTAAAAAAAATTCCTTGCACTAATTTTCTTCTTCTTGAGGAGTAGAGTTATCCTTCACCCTTGGATATTACAATAGTTAATGTGTGATGTGTTTATTACCGTATTATTTATTGGGATAAATTCCCTCCTTTCTTTTGGGTTAATATATATTTTTCACAAAGTGGAAAAGAATACTCACTGAATTTAATGTTTAAAAATTGGGACAATTTTCTCTTTTTTTTGACAGGAATAGTTTTGAGATTATTATCTCTTTAAAATATAAAATCTATTTTTTTTTTCCCCCAGTGCCGTCAAATCTAAAATTTAATGGTTGAAGACCAAAACAACACACAGAGACCTCTCAATTCAGTGAAATTTTTTCTAGTAAAATTTGTCATTTTTTGACAAAAGCATTGGGAAATTTTGTTTTGTAAATTCAATAAATTTTATAATTTTTTGAAAAAAGAATCAAAATTTTGAAAAAGAACCTAGTCAGTAGAAAGATGCTTAGATTTTTTTAATATCCATGAATTGTTTACAACCAAATTTGGCTAAACGTTATTATGGATGACCGTCATTGCAGCTACATCACAAATTTTGAAAAGAATCAAACCTGTCAAGCAAGTTTTCGGGTTTAGGATGTCAAGCAAGGCCACAGCAGAAATTGTTGGGTCACTTTTTTGAGTCATAATTTAGCATGTTAAACCCCAGTTTTGTGTTATGAAGCTGACAATTATGGTTCAAACAAACCCCTTTGAGAATTGTTTGATATTGAAGATTGGCAAGACGTGCAATAGTCATCAGCAACCATATGAAACACAAGTTGAAAGGTTATTCCAATCCCAAAGACTTATCTTCAAAAAGATTCAAACCAAGCACTCATCCTAAATCAACTATTGGGGTGACGTTGGTTTAGGGTTCCAAAACCCTAAACCCTAACTTCCACTTGTTGCACACATTCTCATATTGTAATTGCCTAGCAGGATTTAATTTTGTGTTGGGGAAGAACACAGTATTTGTTATAATATTGCTCTACAAAAATGAAGGACATTTCATAAAATCCAAATGCTTGGTTGATCAAGCGTTTTGCTTTTTAAGATGCCCTATCTTCTTTTTTCATACTTTGTGGGTATCATGAGAAAAAGGTTACTATGTGAGGATTACAACCTTAGATTGAGGGGCCCATCCTTTGGGAATGCCCCCATCCTAAGGCATTATCCTACACCAAATCATCACTTGGTGTTATTAATTGAGCCACAACTTAATTCTCTTACTTTTTCCTTCCCTTATTGTATTATTCTAGTCCAATTAAATTTGGCAACTTTTATCAACTAAAGAGCATCCCCAGGGGTGCTCAGTATGTGACCTTTTTAACATCCAAGTTCAGTTGTTTACTTTTTCGCAACCCCACAAGTAAAACTGAAACTGGGACTGCAAATAGGCGGGTGGGGGACTACTAATAGCAAACCAGCTGGACGAATCATTATCATTATGATGAGCCAATCAGAGACACTTATCAGAAGTCAGATCATTAAACTCTTTTCTGCATTTCACTAGCTACCATACGATAAACTGTGAAATGATGCTCAGCCAAAACCATTTTCCTGGTCGAAACTGGCATGTTTTGACTTTTCTTCATCTAATTTTATTGTGCAAAGCTCACATACTGAGCACCATTGGAGATGGTCTAAACAAGACAAAAAGGAGTTTGACCACCTTTTTTGCAAGGTGATACCCATCCCTATATGCTCTGTTGGTGGCCCATACCAACTTTAGCTTCTACCGATTTTCCAGGGTTCTTTTGAATGGCACAGTTATTCGCACATCATGCCACTAGTGGTTAGTTCCTACATATGTTCAACAACATTGGTAGTGCTATCGGTGAAGAATAGGCCATCATGTTGAAGCCTATCTACCTAGTGAAAAATAACTTGGTGTGTGTGTGTGTGTGTATCTTTTCTTGGAAGCAAACAAATGGCAACATAAACTAATATAAGATGTTCCCAAGAGGAACAAATGGCAACATAAACTATAATAATATAAGATTTTCCAAAGAGGAAGTGGTGTCGACATTTTGTGATATTACAAGGCATCAACCCTCATAACACGACACATGTGAATACAAATCACTTTTACGAGGATGTCGACATTCTCCTTTAGTTAAAAGAACTCTGATGTGGTGGGGTTTTACAGTTTATACCTGACCTTATTAAGCCCTACACTGGAAAGGACTTAAGAATCAATTCTTGTCAATTGACAATTTCTTTGGCTCAAATGAGGAGAAATCTGGTGTCATGATCTTCCGAAATCTCCAGGCCTTCACTTATCCCGTTATAATAGAACCATGCCCAAACCACAAAGGTCCTAAGGAGTAACATGCGCTTGCTTATACCCCGGAAGCCTTCTTCAATCAAAATTCACTCCAAAATCGAGTGTGACAATCCAGATTCACAAGGAGTTGTTATGCCATAAGAGCACCTTTCAAAATTGCTAGGCATTCCTTTTGGGGTGAACACTGATATTAAAGATGTGGAGTAATTTCTTGTTGAGAGGCTTCGGAAAAGAACTCAAATACTCATGATCATAAGGAATAGAGCTGACCTTTGGGACCTTTGGCAAGGAGTTTGTTGGATGGGAAACAACAAGAAATAGATTTGGTTTCAGTGACAATGAAGATTGCATTTGGCAAAGAATGATAGATAATAGAGTTTTCCCATTAAATCACCCTGTCTTGGTCACCCACAAACCCCTCTTTCAGTGGGGTCCGCAAAGTAAGGAAATTTTATTAAATCTGGGTATAAAACTCAGCATTTAATGCACAAGGTTCGAGAGTAATTAGAACAGCAGATAGGAGCAGTGAAAATATATGCCACAGCAGTGGAGGCGTTCAGGGAAAAGGGGTCAAAACAGGATGAAACTCAGTTTACCGCCCAAAAAAAAAGATGTTTTTATGAGTTGGCCACACCCCCTCCCCACACACTATTTTTTGTCTAGACCAAGACTATATACTTGAGAAATGGGAGCCAGTTCTTCCCACAGATTTCGAACGTAGATGGGACAATGTATGGTTGAAGATGAGCAGAGAAGGACATCAGATTCACTTGGTCTCTATGTAGCACAAAGCAATTGTAGTTAATATGTGGAGAGCAAGAGTGAACATAGAGATTGAAGCTACATGCTACTCATGCAATCTCAATACTCTATAACCCATCTTGCATATATTTTGGGATTGTGAAAGGGCTTTGCTAAGCAAGGACTTGGGCGCTTACCTTTTTGCACCCAATTACGGTTCCCTCGCAACATGGATTGAGAGGCAATGGAAACTTGGCCTCCAAATGAAGCGCACTAGCTTTTTTTTTTAATAAGAGGCTACCCAAGAAAATCAGAGCATTCAGCTCAATATGGACCCTACTTCATGGGGTTAGGAATTTGCATCAATGGATGATTTGTTTTATTGTCTCTTTGGCCTATGTAGTAGCATTAATGCCATGGTTGGCTTAGGTCCTTTGCAACAACTGCTCGGATCCACAAAATATTTTTAACAAATATTTTATTAATCCACGACTCAATGCCCATTCAATAACACATTACCTAAAATATAGAGTTGTAAGGGATGAAAAAATTTATGGAAAAAATTTAGGCCAACACAATTGAAGTTGAAAATTTAATAACCTTTTTTTTCAGTAACGCACATGGATGTAATAAGTCCAAGCATCTCCAAACTTGTATTGCTTTTAATATTTTTTATTTTTTAAAAAAATCTTGCTATAGAAACTTTTGTTGATGCTCATGATTCTAATATTGTCTAGTGGCAATGCTTAACATATGTTCATATTGGTCAAATATCATAGTACACAAATGAATTTGGCATTGAGGCAATGAATAATTTATTTATTAGAATGCATTTTAACATATAGTATATTGTTTTCTCCAAAGATTGGCTTATTATATTGTGTATCTTTCTTGCAATTCTCTTTGGAAAAACCACTCCCACCTTGAAAAGTAAGCCAATGTGCTTGCATCCTTTGTTATGTTCCTTAGTCACCATTTCCAACAAACCCACAACCCTCTCCCCTTGCACTATGGATGTGCAACATAGGAACATAATCCTTGATATCAAAGTGCTAGAAGAAAATATTTATGTTGTCTTTTTGAAAGCAACATCACTAGCCATGCCACTTGCTTTTGTTCAAAGCTTATGAGTGGCATATATCAAAAGGCATTACAAGCATTTCATTTTAAAGTCTCCACAACTTTTGATGATGAGAGTTCAAATTTTCATATTTTCGACAAATTTCAAGCAACACACATTTCCAAAATATATAATGTTGACAAATGACCCCGCAATTAGGGTTACATAATGGTTCACTTGAAACTTATATAAATGACTCGAGACAACAATCATAAGAGTGATACAATAATAAGTTTTTAATCTCTTTTTACATGTCTCCTCTTTTTATTTAACATTCTCTACATGGTATCAAAGCCATGAAATTTTTCATAAATTGTGATTTATTTATTTCTTCGAAATGTTGTGTCTAACAATGAAGCATTCAAAAGTTGCATGTAGTAGACATTTGGAAATCAGAAGTCATTCATGGATTAACTTTTAATAATTTCATGCTAGGATAATTTGAAATAAATACATAATCATTCTTGAGCAAATTATCGATCCAACTAATTTCAATAACATTATGTCATCTTTAATTACAAGTCAAGAGATGAAAGTTTGTTCCATTAAAAGGTTCAAGAATTCAAATTATTTAACATAGAGCACTAGAATTGAAATTTTCCTAAAAAATAATGACTTAAATTTCAATGGTGGGTGAAAGCATGATAAAATCAACTGCTCATAAATTCCAAATGTAATATAAATGAAAAATAATCATCAAATAAACCTTGATATATTTGAATTCATAAATGTTATTTAATTTAATATTTAATATGAATATGTTCTTTGACTTGTTACAAATATATATAAAAATCAAATATTTAAAATAGGTTTAAGTAAAGTCATCAAAACTCAAGCAACATCACAACTATCTAAAATAGATTGCACAAAAATGAAATATTTGATTTTCTCTATTTTCAAGTTCATATGTGCTTAAAATGTACTTGTGAACTTTCAACTTTTTCATATTTTAAGCAAAATATATTTGACTTGTGATGTAAAATTTCAGAAACAAATATTTAAAGTTTTAACCAATTATTTTTTTAAAAAATTGTTACTTATTTTTATTATACTAAATTTCTTCAAATTTTGTATTCAAGTTACCATGAACTCAACAAAGGCCTTATTATTTTCATAATGAGACTTTGAATTTTTTTTAATCTATTTTCTTGTGTTTATGTTGAAAACTGCCATATTTAAAAATTTGGAGTTTAATGTCACTACTTTTATGGATTACTTTACCATGCTTGGACACAAGTGGATGGGACAAATCCAAAAAAATCCAAACCATGGAATCACAAAAATCAAAAGCACTTTGTGCATGGATGTTGCATGATGACAATGCATGGCTAGACATCTTCTTTCATTGTGAAGATGTTCAATTTCATTTGGGTTTAACATAGACAACCCCAAGCAAAGTATGGGCAAAATTGAAACACATTTTATGAACAAATAGATTGTGCTTCCCAACTTTTTATTTAGACAAAGTTGGTGACCATCAAACTTTTGGAGTCCATCTATCACAAATTTTCTAGAGGATTTTGAAGGGGCTTTTTATGAAGAAACTTCATTTAGCTTAACTATAATTGATGAATAATTGATCACTTTATCATTAGCCATTTTGCCACCATCATTCCCATTATTTATCTTAATGCATGGACATGATCTAACTTTAACCTTTGTGGTCATTATAGGAAAACTTTTGTAAGAAAAAACATTAAATATGCAAATAATCAATCACTTTATCACTAGCAAGTTTGCCATCATCATTCTCGTAATTTATCTCAATGCATGGACATGGTCATTATAGGAAAAAATTTATAAGAAAAAACATTAAATATGCAAAATGACCAACAAAATTCAATTGCATTTTTATACAAATAAAAAATGTTTTTTAAAAAGAAACAAATGTTTTCAAATCATATGAATGATGAGGTTGCAAGTATATCTTTCAATCTTAACAAATTTGTGCAAAACAATGCCAACATTGAATGTAATTATTGTCATAAGAAAAGTCATTTTGCTAATGGACGAGCTCAAGATTGAACATGTGGGATTCACAAACACCTTGTACAAGCCAATGTGGTCCAAGAAACTTCATTAAACAACATTCAATTTTTTATGTTTCATTTTGATCAAACCCTAGTTTCAAGGATACACAACAATCAATTCAAAAGAAAGCTCTCACATGACATTGAAAAGCGCATGGTTTAAAATTACCAATTATTTCAAAATACACAATTTGCATAAGTTTTCGGTGATAATAAAATCCAAATAGCTATTGATTTTGACATTTTTTAAAAGCAAATCCATCATGAGAAAGTTGTGGACATAAATTGTATTGCATGTGCTTCAATTGGCAAAGAATTTTTTTTTGTGTGTCAATCAATTCAAAAATGAAAGCTCCATTGAATTCTATCACATTTTGGTCTTTTAAATTTTTTACACCAGAAGGTGAACAAGTTCACTTATAATGTCTTCAAATGATTTCCTTATGCCCAATTGGAATTGGATTTGATGCCATTGCTTTAGATACAAGTGAGATAAGTCTTGCTTATTTCATTATTGGAATTGATAAAAACACATATGAAATTATGTAATGGCACTATTGGCTAGCCCATTTCAATATTGTTTCTATGAAAAATATTTTTAAAAAATCAATTATGCCAACCATACTAAATTTTATGAATTTTCCACTTTTTGAAAGTTGTATAATGGACAAACATCACAAGGATATTTTTTCACCCAATTCCAATGAGATTGTATCTCATGTTACAATTTTAAATTTGGTGCATTTCGACATATGCAACTTATACAAAAAAACATTCTTGGGGTGAAAAACATTTTATTTCCTTCATTGATGACTATTTGAGATATGCCTATGTATATCATTTCAAACATTAATATACGTGAAGCCTTTACTATATTTCAAGCATACAAGGCCTTGGTGTAAAAAAAAGGATAAAATCATCAAATTGTTATGCACATATAATGGGGACAGTCAAGGATATTTTCCCCTTGTTTTTAAGTCATTTTGTATTGCTTAAGGTACTTGCACTAATTTATTATACCATATACACCCCCAAAAAAATGGTATTGCTAAAAGGGAAAAAAATCATATGTCTAAGTTGCACAAAACATGCTTCATATTGTTCAATTACTAAACTATGTTTTCGGCAAAGGTTATTTATATTGCCTACTACATTCAGAATTGGATTCCAACATCCATTATAAAGAATACAACCCCTTGTGAAGTTTGAAAACATCATAATCAACATTTGCACATTTACATGTATTTAGATGTCCTTGTTATGTTCAAATTGTTATGCACTAATGAATTGAATGCCTATTATTGTAACATCACATGACAATTATGATTGATTTGACTATCAATCAACAACACAATAAAATGAAAATGTTTGTGTGCAAGCTGAAGTGAACTTGTGTATGTTCTCTTTGTATCTTCATGTGTGTGAATAACCATTACCCAATGGGGCTAACTTGGTTCAATATTAAACATGTTGTAGTCTTATAACATTTCAAAACAAGTGTTTGGGAAACAATTTTAAAAACCAAATTACAAAAGATAAGATTAGTTCAATAATAAG
>Ga0116229_10001482_pt1 | contig 36909 bp, 20 predicted proteins | sample S1TSphgellanicum_3_FD_87313 | JGI IMG/M metagenome (GOLD analysis project Ga0116229, IMG submission 87313) | Host-associated microbial communities from peat moss isolated from Minnesota, USA - S1T2_Fc - Sphagnum magellanicum MG | ecosystem: Host-associated > Plants > Peat moss > Unclassified...
GGTTCAGACACATTGAAGCTTTCAGAGGACAAGCTGCATGTGTGTATACAGAAGGTGAATACCCAATTCTCTGGGGGTTGCCTGAACCTGACCCACAATGTTCCTTCACTTCTGCTATGGACTTTCTATTTGTTTCTAAGCATTTCTACAGAATCAAACCAGACCTAGGCTGTCAACAACTGGGTGAGACAAACTTCCAATCCCCAGAGTAGAATTGTTTGTGCCTTACATTGAATAAAATGAGCTAGTCTCTAGTGTGTTGTTTGAAAAGAAGAGGCACCTGTTTTTCTCCTTAGAATGTCTTCTTTTTCTCTGTTCTTGCAGAAGGTCCTTTTCAGCAAGGGAAATCTTGACCCAATAGCACCTAGTTATGATGCAGAGTTGCTCTTTGTCATCAAGGACAAAAGCATAGGAGAAACAAAGCCACTCATGATAGAGTTTCCTAAACTCAAGTGCCAGGGTATGTTGTCTCATCTTTCCACCTGGGTTGTGAGTTTTGCTGTTTGTTCCTTTCCTGATCCTTTTGCAATGTTGTTACATGTTTGTGTCCTAGAATACTCTAACCTTGTAGATATGTTTTTTTTTATATGTGCAGTCTATCCAGGAGAACTAGTATCATTCACCATAAAAACCAGCCCTCCCTTGGAGACAGGACCTCCTCTGTGCTTCACAGATCCCTTTCAACCCAATGATGTTATTGAAGCACTCTCCATCCAGGGCAAGGATGAATTTGGAAACCATGTTGAGAAGGGTCCAAAAGTTAGGGTAGCAATGGACGGACTTGCATTCCAAGACAAAAATGGGCCTGTCAGGGAGGTAAGATTGGGCTTCTCTGCAAACCCTTTTTATTTTCTTCATGTAGTTGCTTCAAAGTTACAACAAAGTAGGATTCCCCGGCCATAATACAGTGCAAAGCTCTAGTTGGTATGTCCTTCTAGTGTTATGCATGGACTTGATTGCAGTTCAAGTTGGTTCAATCCAACCATATGACATATGTTGTCATGTTGCTTCACAGGTCAATGAACATGGATGTCTTGAACTTGGAGGGTTGTTAAGAGTGACTGCTTCCTACAACTGCACAGGTTTCTTAGTTTCTTCTTTTATCCTACTTCGCCTTTTTTGTTTCAACTACACTACATTCTGAATCTGTGTTGATTGTTTGCTTACATAGCACATGGTACCATCAACACAGGAGGAGGTTCTGATCAATCTGGAGATTGCTTTCCACTTTCTTTGTGTACAGGCTCCATCACCTTTAGCAGTGAAAGCCAAATACGTGGCAGACAGTCACTTGAGATTTGTTTCAAAGTTGTTGACCGTCATCTGCAGTTTGGCCTGGAGGTAAAATCATCAAACAGGACTCAGGAACTTAGGATCCGAAACAGTGGCTGGTCTCATTCTGAGAATTTTGGAAAACTTGCATGCATGGAAGCTTCTGTTATAAAGATTTTGTTAAGGTTTCAAACTCCACAAGGTGGTGGAAATTTTGTAACAAATAGTTGAAAGAGATTCAATGGGGATAATTGCATGAGCAGATTATCTGAGGTGTTGGGAATTCATGGCCTTCCAAGTCCTTGGACCTGCAAGATTTACATCCTTTCATACTTCTTGTTGATCTGATAGAAAACTGAAGTTTGATTGCTACAGGTTCCTACAAACTGGCTGGTAGCAAGTATGATGGACGGTATCCTTCTGGAAGTTGTTGACAGTGCTGGAGTTGTCGACACAAGGGTTGATGGACCCTATCACACCTTGACCCTCGACTGGATGAAGAACATAATCTGTCCCATAGTAAAAGGTCGATGTGAGCTGCCCTCCTTTGAGCTACCAGGGAGGCAGGGTCTGTGGATTGGCACAGTTTCACACAGTACCTTTGACTCTATGAAACTGGAGCTCAAGGTTGGTTCTTTTTTGCATGATCCTTTAAGCTGTCATGTCAGTGCATTTCCTTCTGCAGGTTGGCCCACTGCCTGTGAAGTCATGAGATTGGAGCTCAAGGTTTGTTTTTGTCAGTGTGATCATTTAAGCTGTAATGTCAATTCATTTCCTTCTTAAACTTGAAATGCACACAGAGTTGGTGATGAATCTAAAGTGGGTACTTTACTGGAGTATTGCAGCTGCAGCTTGGGCTGGGATCTGCCAACCATCTAGCCTTACCAGCTGAGGAGCAGGACCTCAATGTGCAGTGCGGTGAGAGCAAGGTGGTGAAGTTTATTGCTCTTGATGCCCGTGGCCAACCAGCAAGACTCAGTGAAGACATGATCAAGAATGTAAGCACCACCCTCTTCTTTAGTTTCTTTTCTTTTGGTAGATTATCTTAAAACCACTTTTCATTTTCTTGCTATGTTATGTGGGTCCACTTAGCAATGAAAAATGAAGGTGCCTTGCTGGCCATCATCATGAATCCATGCTCAAGTCTTCACATAGGTCTTGTTGGTCTCATGTGCTTGAGTGAGTCCGTCTCACGTACCCTTTTGATTCTCTTCAGGTGTTCTACTTTACATTTAACTTTTTTGGGTTTCATTGTAAGATCTTGTCAATCCTAGGATTGTCAATGTCTAGTCATCATTCTATGGATCTGGATGTCCATCAAAAATGCATTTTTTCCGAGGTCCCAAATACATTTTGGAATCTATCACTGGAATGTAAGTTCATTAATCACACAACTTTCTCTGAATCGTGTGTTGTCAACATCATGCCCAAAACATGCAGCTGGAAGTGGACATTCAACCTGAACTGGAGTTGGAGAAGAGTGCTCAAGTAGCAAAGCTGCTCAATGACATAGAGATTAACGAACTAAACTCCAACCCCATTCACTATGCGGTTTCCTTGTTGATTGGAGGTCAAGTTGGAGCTTACAAGATTCTACTTAAAGATAGCTCCGGGACATTACAGCAACAGCCAGGCTCAACAGCAATTTTGACCTGGAGGGTCAACTTGGAACATGGTAGACTGGCCAGGATCAAACCTGTTGTGTTAACAAGCACAAGCAATGACTGGCCAACTCTATCTGAGACTGATGCAGTCCTCCTGGAGACTGCTACAATGTCTCTGATTGTTGCCGAGTTGTCCATGTTTCCTGCAATTCAGATCCATATGTTGGACACCTACAATAATCTGTGTCCGTACTATGATAGGCAAATCCTTGATCTTGTCCTTGTACCAGAGGACTGCAAGGATAGCAGGGCAGATATGCAAAAGCATCAATGTGAGATTTCAAAAGGCATTGGCTTGTTCACGCCCTTCAAGCTAGAGGCGAAGGCTGGAAGGTATGATGTTATGGTTCACATATCAAGCATGGTATTTCGCAAGGGGTTTCCTAGACCAGCTGAGGCATATATGTCACTTGATGTGCTACCTGGGAACTATCCCTCTGCTATGAGATTCTTGGATGTGTGCTCATCAACCATGGAGTGTACACCCGACATGCAAGTTCTGCCAGAGATCATTGTGGAAGTGGTATCTGCAGACGGAAAGCCTGTTCAGGGTTTGACATCTCCGGTGATGATACTTCAGAGTGATGGTATGGAGCCCTCACAGAACAAGGAGTATCACGGGGAGCCTCTGGAAACAAAGCCCATATTGGAGGCCATATCGGGAGCCATGGGTCCAATGCACTTTAGGTTTTCTCGCATCTATGTTCCCCCTAGTGCAGGGGTCTACAGTCTGCAGGTCTTTCTACCTGGATATGACATACCCTCCCTTTCTCATGAGTTGGATGTAAGGCATGGGAGACCAACAGAAATGCAAGTTTCTCTGGAAGGGCCAGGCAAAACTGGCCAGGTGGTTGAAGTCAAGGTAGTGGATGCACATGGGAATGTGTGCAGTGCAGTCTCTGGCCTCTCCCTTAGCTTGGATCTAGAGTCATCAGAGGAGGACAGTGAATGCTCTGTGCTTGCAGGGGGTGTTGTCAGATCATGTGTACTAATGAGCAACAAGTTTGCAAGCTTGAAAAATGGACTGGCAAGGTTCCAAGAGCTGCAGCTGAGTGCAGGGAAGCCAGGACCTTATATTTTGACAGTAAGTGTTGTGGAAGAGGAATGCCCTGCTTTTTCCTTGCCATCGACTAGAACCCAGATGATGTTCATACATGGCCATACTGAACAGAGACTACAAGAGGAGATGACTGCTCTTGCTTCCAAAATAAAGGTGTTGATACTCTTTCTATAACCATCTTAATGTTGCATATATTTTTGTGTTTGTGACTATGGGTATGGGAGGAAACCCGGCCTTACAGATGTTGGTGCAGGAAACCAAAATGGAACAAGCACATCTTCGGAGGAGTAAGGTGGTGCTGGAGAAGGAAATAGCTCACCAGAAAGGTATGAACTCCAGTTTCCTCCTCCGTATTTTCCTTCACAGATGGAGTAGCATCACAGGACAAATTGCGCAGGAGAAAATGTTGAAGAAAAACATTGAAAAACTATGATTACCTGAGAGACAGATGAGAAAGATTGAGTCTCAGTTCAGTGTGTAGTCATGAAATCTTCAGAGCAAAAGGGCATAGATGTTTCAGAACTACCAAGGAAGCATTAAATTGTTAGGTCCCTAGCATCTGCCTATGATTCTTACTTGTCACTGATTGTGGAAGTGGGCACAGATGTGACCAAGGAGCTTTTGAGGGAGCAAGACATGATCCAGCAACGCTGTGTAGAAGCACAAGATCAAATCATTCTGAGTCGAGAACATAATCAACCAGTCCGAACGGATCAACATGTTCGTGCAGAATTAAGACAACATGGTGGCCATCTTGCTGCCAGGGTCTTCCAAGAACTATGTGATAGAGATAGGCATGGGTCTGCCAGCTTTTTGAAAGGGGAAGGAATTGGGGTGCCTGCCACTCTTGCTCGTGTTGAAAACCAAGATTTGAACATGTTGGTTTCCTCTTCCCCTTGATTTGGCACATCACTCTCATTTTTCTGTCACATCCTAGGGTTTCTAGACAGGTTTGATCAGATGCAAAAATAGGATCTATGATAGATATGAGTGATTTCTTGATGTTCGATGAATTTCTGGATGTCATCAAGCTTTCCCTGTAAAATTTATCCTGGGTTTCTTTCAGACCAATGGTAGGAGTTTTCATTTATTGCTTGTTTCTTCTATTGAGTTCACTGGCATGATTGATTCTGAAGACAAGTTTTGATGAGCAGCTAGAAGCTCAACATCCTCAATATCTGTAAGTAAAAGAGTCAGTAAATTCTGGAGACTCAGTTCAGTGTTGTGTGTGCTGCCTCGAACAATGAGCTACTAAAACTGCAACTGGTCTTTGCAGAACTCTTTCTGAATACATAGGAGTGAAAAGTTTGCTTACGCTTGTGTGCAAGACACAAAGGGGAGTGAATTCACTGGAGGTCAAGGATGCACATGGAAATGTAGATCAAAGAGTTGGCATCCATGCTGCAGCAGCTCCCTTACAAATCACAGGCAGATTTGAGGCCCTTGCCCTGGAAGATCTTCAGTAAGATTGATCCTTCCAAGATATTGGATGTTTAATAAAATGGGTAGTTCGTATTATGTTCATTATACACTCAACTAAAGTGACCAGAATCTGATAATTAGCATGGGACCAGAGTATAGGGTCACAATATGTAATGTGGGAGATTCTCCAATGATTTAATACTCAATCCTGGCCACTAATGATTTGTCGTTGTTTTGTTTCTCCTGTTCAGACCATTTTCCAGAGGAGTGATCAGGAATCACCCACAGTTGCTATTGGATATGAGACCAGTAGAATCCACTGGATTTTTAGGTTTTGCAGCCAACCTGCTGCACATGAATGAGGAACAGCTCAGTATTAGGGTCAGATTGAGATCAAAAGGAGATCAACAATTTGGGCTTCGAGAGACTCTATTCTATGACCTTTTTAGACACTTGCAGGTTTATGACACAAAGGAGAATATGCTACAAGCAAAACAGAGACACTTGCTCCAAAGTGGTGGAGTCTCCTTGGATGGGGGTGTGATCACGAGTAATATGCGACAAAGGCTTGGCCCAAGGAGGTTTGTATCTACCTCACTGTGTTCTTGTTGAGGAGGTTTTGTTCAGATCAAAGTTTATGATTTTTGCAAAGCAGATTGCCAACTAGGGTCCTCTGACCCACCACCCTGAGAAAGAATGCTGCTGTGTATTTGCTGGTGACAATCCTGACTGTCAACTATTTAGAAGTTGGCACTTTGAAACCCTGAGTGAGGTGCTGTTGCCTATGTCTTCTCAAGAAGGCCCTAGGTTTTGACCTTTTTACTGACTAGTACAGTCTCCCTAGATCCCTGAAATTTGTACTGAAGTTTCTGCTGTTGAATTTGTGGTGATATTCCAGAGCCAGCCCTGTGAGCTTTGCATTAGTTTCATACGAGGAGCGATGTGCAACTTCTGGTCTTATCCCCCCTGCCTCTGATGCATTTGAACGGAGACAGGCACTGCAGAAAGTCTGCAGCTCAGTTGAGAGACACAAACAGCAGCTGGCACAAAGAGAGGACGAGCTTCTTAAGAAGACCCATGAGCTTGCAGCATTGGAAAAGAGCCTTCGTGAACACGAGATCAAGGAGAGGAACCTATTTGCAGCTGCTCGGAATCAACGAGAAGACAATGCTATTCATAAGAATGACAATATATCTATATGTAACTTCGTCACAGTTGCATTGGATTTGAATCAACATCTTGAACACTCCAAGTCTCATGGTAGATTTAGTTTTGGGTGGAATCTCCAACTCCATCCATGGTTGTACATTGGGCTGAAAGTTGTGAAGCATTTTCTGATTAGTTTTACGAACTCCAATGTTTAGCTTTTCAGCAATTTGCTTCATGCCATTGCTTTTACTTCTGGAAGTCAAATGTCAACAAGTTGCAGGTTGGTGTATATAATATTTTTCCTGCATGTGAAGCCAAGGTGACTTGTTCCTTGCCATTCATTTTTACTCCATGCAAAGTAAATAAAACACATCTGTTATGAAACGCCTTGTTGCAAACGTTGTTGGTCCATCGGTCTGTGCAGTGAGTGAAACAGGGTGTCCCTCAGTTCTGTTTCCTGCCTAAAGATTATGTGGATCTTGAAGAAATGTACACATGGCAGCAGATCCTGACAGATTGCAACAATGCAAAATCCAACACTGGTGCATCAATGGAATGCATGCCATATTAAATATGTATTAGATGGGTAAACAGGCCAAGACACCCATGTGCAGCACTGTAATCCCTTCTTCATTTGTTCCATGAGACTTGTGACATTATCTAGAAGTTATAGGGCTATAATCAAACTTCTATACCACACATAAGAAATACTGCAACCAACTGGCCACATGAGAAATATTGTTGACAGATTGATGTAAACAAAAATGGAAAATTCAACAAAACTCATAAGAGGTCTTGCTATTATGAAAGGGATTCCAAAGATTCCACCCAAAAGTAAATCTACCCCATATTTACAAGGGAAAGGGTGAGAAGGGAGATCCAAAAAATGTAATGAATAATTGATAATAAGTGAAATCACTTGAGTGTGCAACCCAGTAAGTCATGATGATCGGTTCAATTCATAGCACTGTGTCAGTAAAGTTCAATTCTAAACAAAAGTATTTCCAGTGTCCATATCCAACCAGTGATGGTCAGATTTTGGCACATTTTATGAATTTTCTCTTGATTTCTTGAAGGGCACTTCAAGCATATAGCTATGTCAATTGAAATTCCTTTGTAGCAATCAAGCTCTTCAGCCACTTACAACAGAGCAATACCCAGCAAACAGCACCCCAAGTTTTCTGTTCACATGGGATGTCCTGTACTAAATTAGCAAGGTTTGAGTACCTGGTTTTGATGCTATGCATTGGAATCCAGGATGACAAACCTCACTCATTCTGAAATTATACCCAAAACTAAGCCTGAGTCATCCAGAGCCTGGACCCTAAACCCCATCGAAGTCACTGAACAAATTGATCTTAGTTTCTATGAGGTATCATTGATACTCAAACTATATTAAAAGAAAAATTTAAACAAATATTGATCACACAGCTCACCTTGTCGTTGTCTATGTCTTTGTTCCACATCCTTGCTCAATATGATTCAACAACAGGGGCAAGATGTGAGGTATAAGTTGAACCTGTGAAAGAACAGCACAAACACATATTGCTACAATGTTATTGCTAGTCTAAAGTAGCCTGATCAAAGAACACCCCCTTTCATATCTCATCCTGTCCATGACATATAGCTCATGATAAACGTGCTTCATTCTCTTTGGGGGGGCATCAGTCTCACTTCTACCAAACCTGCTAAGGTGCTCTAATGCTAACACATGAAGAGAGCATCATCATGCATCATTCAGTTGCTCCAATGCTAACACATGAAGAGAGCATCATCATGGCATAATTCAGTTGCTCCAATGTTAACACATGAAGAGAGCATCATCATGCATAATTCATAGCATTGGCAACAAAGAGGAGGTTTAGAGCAATGGAAGAAAGGGCGAAACAATAACCTTCAAAGTTGCCGGTTGGATGTCATATGCTGTTACTAGGGAATAAATGGCTTCCTTCCCAGCCTGCTTTACAGTAAAGCTGCAACAGCAGCTGGAGCAGAACAATCACCAGTAGTACTTCCAGGGTCAAGATCTCTCAGGAATTTGGTGCCTCCTCAGATGTTGCTCTACCAGGTGATTTTATGATGATGATCTGGCCCCCCCATCCATGAACATCTCCTTCAAAACCACTTGCTCCTCAATGACAACAAAGGACAGTTTTGAGGTCCATTTGCAGCTCCAAATCTCTGAATTTGGAGTTTTCTCTGTGTCTCTCTCTATATCTCTCTGTCTCTCTGTGCAATCATGATCTGCGAAAAAGCCCCAAAAGGACACAGCCGCCATCACCGCTAGAAGAGGTGAGAAATTGTCAAGAACAAATCAGGATTGACATATGGGGTCTTCAATCCTCTCTAGGGTTTGTGTGTTCGACGCTCTAGGGTTTGTCATGCCACGTCGTTTTTGTCCACGAACGGATCTTTGCGCAACAATTTCATGGGTCCAGCCCAAATAGTTCTTTCTTTGCGCGATCACAGTCGTGAGTGGGTTTCTCAAGAATTGCACGAGTGGGGTCGAGGAGCGGTACTAAACCCTAAAGGTTACACAGTGGAGGCACCTCGTTCTTGTTTGCTGGATTCTTTGGAGTCCTGGGGTTTGTTTATTTCCAAGGAGTGAGTGCTTGCTTGCTTCGGGAGTGCTGCTGGGACCACCCCATCCCCAAGTTCCGGAAACTCTGGGCGGCAGTCGAGGAAATATATCAAGAGAGTGGGGTTTCGTGAACCAGAGATATTCAAGCCATGGATTGGCAAGGACAGAAGCTTTCGGAGCACTTGATGCAGTATCTGCTCTTGGGGTCTGCAATCATAGCTTTCCTTGCAGGCTATCTAACATCGTCTTACAGCACCATGCTTTGCACTTACCTGGCGGGAGTGATTGTCACCTTCTTGGTCACAGTTCCAGATTGGCCCTTCTACAACCGCAAGCCGTTGCACTGGCTGGAGCCCATGTATGCGGACATGCCCAGCACGCGGCAGATCAACAAGTCAAAGCAACAGCCACCACCATCATCCGGAAAGAAAGCTGCAAAGCCTCAAGGCAAAAGATAGGAGGGGCAGCCACTGCTACTGTTGTAGGCAATCCTACTACTTTTGTTGTTGCAAACAGAAGATGGATCTCTTTTTTTTTTCCCTCTCTCTCTCTCTCTTTCGTTTGTAATCATGAACAGGGTTACTGCATACTTTCTATCTTCTTGTTCTTCTGCTGTAAGAAGTCCTAGTTGTTGTTGTGCTGCAGTGGGGACGATGGGAATCTGAGGTCAAGAAGAGTTGCAAAGCCATAAGGTCGAAGATATAGCAAGAAGAGGGTCGCAATTGGCAATAAAAGGATTTTGGTTCATTCTGTTTCTGCTTATGACTAGGACTATTCTCTCTGTGGAACATATTCTTTTGCGTTTAGACTTTGCTGCTGTGCAGTGGGGATGGATTGGGATTAGAGATCTGTTTTGCTAAGAAAGCTACAATGCCTTCAATGTTACACATGCTTCAATTCGTATCACACATTTGGAACACATTGCTGCTTGCAGTAGAAGAAATCCCCACTTTGCAGCTTCTTGTTTGTTGGCTGGGAGGCTAGGGGGGCTGGAAGTCCATGGTTCTGGTCTGGAGGAGAAGAAGATGGGTGGAGTGGCTGCAAAGTGGTGGGCCATGACTTCACAGAGCACAGACTTGAGTTTGAATGCAGATCAGCAATGTTAGTCAAGAGGAAAATGCAATTTCAATCCACAATGAAAGAGGGACTGGATCATGGACCTGATTGCAACACAATTACATTGACAAAAAAATGCACATTCACAAACTGTGTATTGTTGCAGCTATGAAATCAAGCATTCAATATGGATGGCATGGGCACATGGGGAAGAAAACTGCTTGCACTTCATCAGCTGAATCAGGCATGCACATTGTACACTTTGGAGTTGTATCCTGAGCTTCTTCTTCCATTGGTGGCATTCACACTGCTAGCTCATTCCATATCATCATTCGCTGCTTTTTGGATGGCAATCATATTTGGAGTCCACATAACAGTATGTGTTCCATTGCTACTTGATCCTTTAATATCTCCAGATTTTGCAAATGGCTATATGTGTTTTTCTTTCCTGCACTGAAACACTCTCCAAAACCCATGAGAGGCTTGTTGCAAATGCTGCACAAAGGCCTTGTGTAGATCATGGTAGAAGTGCTTTTGGCATGAACCTGCAATCTTTTTCCTCCATGAACATTGATGAGCTGCTGCTGCTGTGCTGAGGGATTGATCACAGAATAAAAGATGAACTAGAGAAATGGGTATGGTAGGGAATGCATTGGTATATGTTTCCAAGTAATTGCAAGATGTTTGAGCTGTGAAAAGGAGAGAGAAATCAGAGTTGAGGGAAGGAATATTGGATTCTTCTGCTTGTGAAAGACTTCCTTCCTCTCTCTCTCCCAATGCCCAGTTAGGCTTTCACTACTGTTCTGTAGGGTCTTATGTTTCCACTTACAGCTTTTGCAACCCTAGGGGCTTTCAAGTGCTTCTAAGTCACTTTTGTGGCGAAGAAGGGCACTTTTTGTTTGGCCCTAAGTTCTCAGGTCTGGGTGAAACAACATCCATCAGTGCACCAATGGATGGGAACCTTTGAATTTTGAATGAATGTTGGATGGTAAATCCCACTCACCATTGCACTACTGCACCACTGGATGGAACCCTTCAATTTGGTTTTTGGTGGATGAATATTCTGATGAATATGTCACTCACCACGTGCTGTTGGATGGAAACCTTTGATGTGGATCATATTGGTGATGAACCTCACTCACCAGTGCACCTATGGATGGAACCTTAAGTACTTATATTGTTTGGTTTTGTGCAATGGAAATAATTGATGGGCTTCTATTAATGAAAGCATCATGCCATTTTTGCATCTTGAAGCTCTTTCTACTTGAACCCAGTAGCAAAGAGCTAGGAGTATGAATAAGGCTTGAAAAGCTTTTAGTGTGTATTCCTCTTTAAGAGTTAGCATCAATACCATTTGGTGAATCTTGGAGGCAAAATTTTAAGAGTAATTTTCTTCCTGAAATTTATTGCTACAAGGATGCCAAGATGCACTTTCAAAGGAATAATAAATCAATTCAACGCATGGAAGATCACATGATAAGGGGGAAGTTAAAAACTAAGAAGAGATAGAAGAACTTAATTTCTCATTCTTTGCCATGATCCATTTCATCTGAATGGGAGTCAGATGAAGAGGAGGAAGAAGGAACTAGAAAAGTGAAGAAATAAACAAAACTGCATCACCACATAATGGCTCTGCCCCTTTAAATGACATCCATAAGGATGATAAATATTCAACATGATAAATATCATTTCACCAAAGATATGGAATTGGTAAGCTCAACAACCCTTAGTGCACAAGTCACATGGGGAGAAGAGACAAGTTCTCATGTCACATTATGGTGCTTGGTTTGCTACACATGCTAATACAAATGAAAGGAAGGATCACAACAAAAACTAATGGCTAGAACCATCACATGGAAGGCAAAAGGGAAGGCCAAAGAAAGGCCAAAAGACATGTAGCTTGTACGAACCAAAGAAGAGAACTAATCCTTCTCATGGTAGGAAGTTATCTCACCCACAACCTTCTAATGTCACCTACATTCAAATCATGAGATCTAATAGTAATAAGAGGTCTAGAACAAGCATCTCCTGCCAATGCAATCTTCCTCTCTATAGCAAAGGCTAAAGCACATTGAAAAGCAATGTTAACACGCTACCTAAAAAATTGAATGCAAAAAAACAAGGATGAATTACCTCCCAATCACCTACCTATCATGAAAAAGACGAGCACACTCCCTAATGAAATGATCCATATCACATTCAGGTGCACCATGCACCTCCATGGCCATCAAAATAAAATGGTGCCTCTCATGAATCCCTTTATACTTGTGGATCTTGGCAATAACGTTAAATTTCACAACTACACCTACTAGTCAAGTAATGACATTCGTAGCCACCATTTTTCATGTCAAGTCAATAACCACCACATCAACAACAAAGACCTAGTCCTCATTAATACGAATTAGTACATCTAGTACTAGCTAAGTTTGCAATTACTTAGTTGAATATTTTTCAAACTGACTTAATTTGTTTCATTATCTCATGCATTTTTTAGCCTTTAAATCAAAATGATATTTTCTCTTTTAGGAAAGGAAAAAAAGGGATTATAAAAATAGTGGCATTCTAGGTGCAACATGAGATTGACCATCATTAATTCCATAACCAACCTTACCTCAAAGACAAACTATCATTCCAATAGCCCTACTTTCAAACATTTAGTGAGCCCTGTTGTTTCACTCTTCTTTAGGTATTCCACAACTTTTCTTTTTTTTGGCCATTTGGTTCAAAACATCATGTAATATGCAATGAAAACTTAAAAGTCAATGAACAATTATATATGGTAAAACAAAAGAAAAATGAGCCTTTTGGTTCCAAGGGTCATTGAAGAAATGGTGAAATGTTAAAAAAAAGTTGGATATTTCTATTTTAGTTTAATTTTTAAATTCTCATAAATTTAAGTTGAAAACCCAAACACTCGCTTGTAAATATCAAGTGGTTGATTTGGGCATTTGCCTATATGGCAAAATCCTAGATGCTAAACATTTGGTGAACCTCATTGTTGTATTGTTCTTCACCTAAGTATTCCACAACCTTTTGTTTTTCTTTGCCATTTGGTTTAAAAGGTCATGCAATACAAGGCGAAAACTCAAAAGTCAACCAACCTATACATATGGTTTAAAAGTAAAAAATGGGCATTTTGGTTCCAAACATCATGGAAGAAGCAATGATTTATTTATTTTTGTGGAGAAAATTTCGCCATTTCCCTATAAAAAAAAGTCCCAAGAAACATGGTCAAGGGAATTTTTTGTAAAAATTCCAAAAAAAATCATCACATTTCAACAAAAAAATTATGAAATGGCCAAGGTTCTTAAAGGATTCAGGTAGATTTTGTAGTTTTTTTTCTTTTGAAATAGCCATATTTAGTTATTGGGTTTTAATGGTTCACCAACATGTAATAGGACTCCTAGATTTTCTACTTCTATATTTGTCTTATAGCCAAATTTGGCTAAGTCTTCTTGTTTTTTATCACCACTTTGGTCAAACATGAGAAAATTGAAAAAAAGAAAAAACAAATTGGAGGATTTCCCCTCCTACCTACCTCACCTCATTTTGTGCTCACTCCATTGCTAGAGCTCGAAAGAGCTTGAAGCTTGAAGTGGGAGCTTGAAACAAGAAGGTAGAAGTGGGAGCCAAGAACATGCGTTAGAAACGAGAGGGCAAAAGTGGGAGGGTAGAAGTGGGAACCAAAAGCGAGAGCTTGAAGCAAGAATTCAAAAGCAAAAGGGCAGAATTGAGAGCTTGAAGGTAAGCTCCCTCCCTTCTCTTCATTTTTTTTTGTTATTTTGTTAAATATTTTGCTACAAAGAAGGTGACAACAACTTGCTACCATCCCCTTCTTGAGAAGAAGACAATAACACATTGTTGTCGTTGTCTTCTTCGTAGCAACACCACCACAAAAGAAGGTGACGACAGCTGTTACAACCTTCTTCGATGGTTTTACTGCAAAGAATTTGTTGTGAAAAAAGCAATGGCAACTTGCTGCCATCACCTTCTTTCTCCTTCTTTACTTGAAAAGAAGCTTGAGAAAAAAATGATGACACATGGTCGTCATCATCGTCTTCTTGAATGGTGTTGTTGTGAAGAAGGCGATGGCAACTTGCTATTATCACCTTCTTCATTTTTCTCTCTCCTTGAAAAGAATAAGATCATGGCAATGGTCGTCATCTTTTTTTTTAATGTGTTGCTACAAAGAAGGCAACAACAGCTACAACTATCCTCACCTTTTTTTCTTCTTTTCTTTGTTTGAAAAAAAGAAAAAAATAATGGCAACTATGGTTATCATCACCTTTTTTTTTTCTTTTATTTGTTTGAGAGGAAGAAGAAGACGACGGCAGCTACCATCGCCTTCTTCATAGATGTGTTATTATGAAAAAGGTGATGGTAGTTGCCATCACCTTCTATAATGGTTTTGCTGCAAAGAAGGCAATGGTAGTTGTCGTCATCTTCTTCGGTGGTGTTGTTGCAAAGAAGGCAATGACTTGTTGCCATCGTTTTTTTTCTTTTTTTCTTGCCTTCTTTAGTGGTTTTGCTACAAAGAAGACAATAGTATCAAGTTGTTGCATTCATTTTATTTTTTCTCGCCTTCTTTCTTTTAAAATTTTTTCTTCTATGGTCCTTTTGCTACAAAGAAGGCTAGTTCATTAAAATTGAAAATTAACAATGATATGGTGGTTTTTTTTTAATTTTTAATGTTATAATGGCTAGAGGAAGGAAACTGAAGAAACTTGGTGGTGATTTGGAAGCTCAAAAACAAAATGTTGCTTCATCAAAACCAATAGTTGGGAAGCAAAATGTTGATCCATTACAACTGGGACTTAGGGAACAAAATGTTGTTCCATCATAACCGGGACTTGGGGAGCAAAATGTTGCTTCATCAGAGTTGGGAATTGATGAATCAAGCAATCTATGTGGATTCGAGTTGGCAATGATGATTGTTTACAATTCGAATGATGAGATCCCTCTCAATATAGATTAGGAATTTTGATTGAAAAGTGGTGGATTAGACTATTTTAGAATTTACATATATTATATTGAATGTAGAAAAAAGATTGTATAAAAAGATTTAAGTTTAGTTAGACCTGTACCTTCCATCATTTGATGGAAGGTGTAAGATTTGTACATCAAAAAAAAATTATTGCAATATCTAAAAGAAATTAAAGTTTGAATAATTGCATTTCATTGTGTGATTTGATGTTTTAAAATACCTGTATTCTATTGTGTAGTCTTTTTATGTCTAAGGTTTTAAGGTTAGGTTTTTTCTATTACAAAATAAAAATTTACTTCTTTTATAATTTTTGGTTTAGGTCCAAAGCTTGAAACTAACTAGACCTCTTAGCCATTGACATCCCCTTGTCCACCCAATATGGCCCAGAAAGACAAAGAATGGATGAAGGTTGGTCAAAATGAAAGTGTAAAATTAGCATTTACATTATCACATATGTTGCGAAATGGTTATTAACCAAGCATTTGAAAGAGGTGCATGGTTTAATGGCAAAAAAGGTCAAACCTCGGAGGCCTTCAACTTTTAAAGGAGGTCTTTAATGTCAAGGGCATGTTAAAATGAATGCTTGCATCTTAGGAAATGTCATGGCTATGCAAAGGCAAAATGATCAAAAGGTTGCTAGTTACGTTCGTGCCAAAGCCTAGCATTCATGGGATAAGTTAGTAATTGTTGCAAAACAATGTCCACCATTACCAAAACCAAATTTCATCAAATTAACTTTAGAACAATTGTTACAGGTGTCGAGTCTTAATGCTCAAGGCATGGGAAACGTGCCTCAAGATGTTGTATCACGGATGGAGAAAAACAAAGATTTACAAGAGATGATCCAATCCACTTGTTCTGCATATGCACAATGATTGAAAATGGCATGGGATGTCAAAAATTGAGATCAAAAATCCATTAAAACAAATTGAACATAAGATGTTGCAACCCTAGCCTTGGGCTCACGACCAAAACAAGGGCTTACAAAGGTGCAAGCCAATAAGGAAGCCTGGGAGTCACATCTCATGCTCCCGGGAATGTAGGAGAGTGTGAAAGAATGAACCCTCGCATTCCTAAATGAGCTCCCACTTTGGGAGTTAAACTCTTAACGAACTTCCGAATCTTCAGAAACCAATTTTAGGGGTTGAAACTCATTAGATTGAAAAATCCCTTATATAATTAAAAAGTTCTTAGAATTTAGATGCCTAAAAAATGGGCTCACATGACCCATTTGGGTACTTAAAACACAAGTTATGGCCAAAAGAAGAGCCGAGAGTCAAATTGCCAATTTGACTCCTGACCATTAAAAGTCAGGAATCACCTTAATTTCCTTGCGTGAAAATGGCATGCCAAATATCATTGGAAAGCTCTCAACAAGGGCTACAACTTTGCTCCATACCTCACCTCAATTGGAGGTTTGCACACAAAATTATGAGCCTCCAAAGTTGCAAGAGTCCCAATTTCGAGAATTTCGAAACTCCCATTTGTGAGTCCCAAGACAAAATGACATTTGGGTGCTGGCTTGGTGGCCAAGCATAAAGAATATTATAAGGGGGAAGGTGGTGATTTCCCCCAAGCTCGGGCTATGGTGAGTCTTGTGAATCCATGTTTACTCATGGCTCGTCCGTGCACCAAAAATGCTCCAATTATGCATTAACCAACTTGTTGTTTGGTTTGTGTAAGCTTGTGTGAATAATTAACCCACTTGTCATTCGTCTTGGTCTCATCCCAGAACTCCAACGCGCCTTTCTACCCCCGAAAAACAAGTCAGGGAACGCGCCTTAATTCTTTTTCCTTCCACTATTTTCACCTTTGGACTCACAATCGAATCCATCAAAGAATTTGGGGGTGTGTCACAAGAGTTGATAGTTGTATTGAATTTCTATGAATTTAAAATGATTCATGGAAGGTAAGAAAAAATAATAATCAATGTTTGTTGTTTTTTTATAATTTTGTTTCATCCAAAGTGTGTTAGGGTTTAATTTGGTGGTTTTTTGGTGTTTTGTAAGGTTCAAGGCACAACAAAGGAGGAGTTTATTGCAAATGTAGTTCATGTTGAGATGTAACATCGCCATTTGTACATTGTTCGTCATGCAACAAAGGCTGTAAATGCGATAGTTACTTATTGAGTTAAACACGACATTGTAAACAATGATATGGTTTAAGGTTTCCACTTTATAAAATTATCTAGGTTTTTTCAACCCTTTCATTTTTTGGATTACTCAATTTTTGAACTTTGGTGTTTTGATATACTATAAATAACATTTTTTTCTCATTAGGTTATTTAACATTTTCCAATTCACCCATTTTTATACATATTTTATCAATATAATATTTTCTTCTAGTCACACTTGTTTTATAGGTATATGGTTAATCATATATGTCCTTTTTTTCATCATCTTTTTAATGTTTTAGATGTAATAATCAAAACTTAAATAATCCCATGTGCACATTTTATAATTAACTTGTCTAAGGTTTATGAAGATCAAAATGTACATTGTGTAATACTTATATCTAATGTATAAAAAATGACATCACCTAAAGATTTTTAAAGCAATAATCACATTCTAATTAACTTATTAACATTGTCATGAAACCAAACATGAACCACATCCTTTCTATTCTAACTTCCATAAGGGCATTTCAAATATGTTATACCCACATATAGGCCTTGTAAATAGTTATTGATTTTTCCATCCATTGCAATATTCGCATATAGGTATTGTGAATAATTGTTGATTTTTTTTACATCCACTGTAATATTCGCATATAGGTATTACAAATAGTTGTTGATTTTTTTTACATCCATTGCAATACTCACATATAGGTCTATAAATAGTTGATGATTTCAACATATTTTGCAATACTCACATATAGGTCCGTAAATAGTTGATGATTTCAACATCTTTTGTAATACTCGCATATAGGTCTCCAATGTAATATTTACATGACCCATATGACATAATAATATAGTTTCAATATCAACAAATAATGTCATAATTAAGGAATTACTATAAAAAAATTCATATAATGTAAATGATTGATTATCATATTTAGACAATCATTTATTTTTTAATACTAATTAAATGATTATTTAGTTGAACCTTAATTATTCAAATAATTAAAATTTAGATCTAAAAATCAAATTGATAAATTGATATTTAATTTATTATCTTAATTATATATTTTTATGTTGATAAGTTATTCAAATCATTATTTTAGATAATTATTCATGAGAATTAATTGTCATAAAATTAATTTAGAATAATAATTAATTTAGGTATATAAAGAAACATATTTTGGATACCCAAACCGTTTATTGGTTATTTTGAAATGGCTTTACATGTGGGTATTACATTTAGGGTTGGGTCTTCACCTAAGGTTTGCTTAAATCACTTATGGATAATTTCAAAATGAACTTGCATGCATGTATTACATTTAGGCCTTGCTCTTCATTCAATGGCACCCAAATTACATATTGGGCATTTCAAAGCAATCATACATGTGGGTATTGCATTTAAGGTTGGGTTTTCATTTAAAGTTTATCTAAATCACCTATGGGTTATTTTGAAACAAACTTGAATATGGTTATTGCATTTAGTGTTATGTATTCATATAATTTTGCAATACCCACACACATATTTACTTTTACCAACTAAAGATTTGGCCTTAAATTTTTTTTAATAAATAAAATTTGTAACAAAACTCAAAAGAATGTATGTTTCTTACCATTTGTTAATATCTCCAAGCTAATTTTTTTCATTTTCTTTAAAATATATATATAATGACATTGCATTGTTTTGCATATGCCTTTAAAAATTCCATGCAAAGTGCACCTTAGATTTATTTTAGTTATTAAATACTTGTAAAACATAGATTAACAACTATAAAACATATGGAAACAAGAGATATTCATAATTATGTTATAGATCTAAATAATTAATTAAATAAAAAACTAATACAATTAACAAAGTCTATAATATAAACTTTAAACCCTGAAATATATGAACCAAATTCCTAAACCTTAATGCATAAGGCCTAACCCCAAAATTCCAAATGATATTTGCCATAAGCCTTGTGAAAACCCTAACTATACAAACCCTATAAAAAATACTCTTAATGATATATGCCTTAAACCCAAAAAATATATACAAAATATACAAATTATATAATGAAAATTTAAAAATTTTAAAAAAGGAAAACATTTAGAAACCAAATTTTATAGCTTTTAAATTACAAATATTTATTAACAAAAAAAAAACCTTAATCTTCTAAAACAATTAAACAAATTTTATAAAAAACCAAAAGAGAAGGTATGTTTCTTACCTTTATGTGATCTCTCTAAGCTAATTTTTCCAATCTCTTTGAAGAAGATATATAATGAAATTTTATTACTTCACATATGTGTAAACCCTAAAAATTTCCCCCTAATTTAATGAATGATTAAAAAATTATTTTAGATAATTAATGAACTATCAACAAATTGTGTCATATAATTAAGGAATTAAAATTTAAGAATTCAAAAAATTAATTAATTAATTATCAAAAACTAGATAATCATTTATTTATTTAAAATAATTAACTAATAATTTGGTTTAAATTTATTTATTTTGATAATAAAAAGTTGGATCTAAAAATCAAATTGATTAATTTGATACTTAATTGATTGACTTAATTATATATTTGTTTTAATAAGTTATTGAAATCGCTATTTAAGATAATTATTCCACGTTATAACTTGCAAATTCAACTTTTCCATTGAAAATTCTTGCACCAAGATAGGCTTGATCACAATTATCATTGTATTATTTGTTCCACAAAAAATACATCTTTTTAATTTCAATCAAACAAAGTAAGAATCATGGAATTATTAATCAACAACCCCAACCTTTACACACACATTTGTTAAAAAAATATTATGAAATTAACTAATTATTTTGGAATGACTTGGTATGCGGGTATTGCATTTTGGGTAGGATCTTCATTTCAAAAAACCTAAACCCCACATGGGTTATTTTGGATTGACCTTGAATGCAAATATTGCACATAGGGTTGGGTTTTCACTTAAAGGGTACCCAAACCACCTATGGGTTATTTCAAGGTGAATTTGCATGTGGATATTGCATTTAAGGCTAGGTCTTCACTTTAGGGTGACGCACTCCCAACCTCTTTAATAGACTCAAATGTGAATCTAAAACAAAAACGAAAGAGTGGGAAGTTAAGGCACACTCCTTGGCTTGCAACATTTCGAGGGTAGAAGGGCGCACTAAAGCTCCGAGATGGGACTAGGAAGATTGATAAGCACTTTAATCACTGACACGAACCTACACAAACCAAACAACAAGTTGGTTAGTGCATAGTTGGAGCACTTTTGGTGCATAAACGAACCATGGGCAAACTCGGACTCAAAAGACTCATCACGACCTGGACTTGGGGGAAGCCACCACCTTCCCCCTTATAGTGTATTCTATGCTTGGCCACGGGACCGGCATTCAAATGGCATCTTGTCTCGAGACTCCCAAGTGGGAGTTTCGAAATTCCCAAAGTTGGGACTCGCACGACTTTGGGGGCTCGTAACTTTGCGTGCAGACCTTTGATGGAGATGAGGTCTAAAGCCAAGTTGTAGCTCTCGTCAAGAGCTTTTTAACAGTATGTAACATGCCACCTGAAAGCAAGAAAATTGAGGTGATTTTGGACTTTTAGTGGTTGAGAGTCAAACCCTTATTTTGGCCATAACTTATGTTTTAAATGTCCAAATGGCCGATGCGAGCCATTTCAGATATCTATGTTCCAAGAACTTTCCAATGATATAAGAAACATCTCAATCTAATGAGTTTTGACCCTTGCAATCACCTTTTAAAGATTCGGGAGTCCATTGGGACTCCAACTCCCAAGGTGGGAGTTCACTTGGGAGTGTGGGGGTTCATTCCCTCCCACTTTCTTGCACTCCTAGGGGCATGAAATGTGACTCCTGGGCTCACTTTTGGCCCTCACCTTCGCAAGCCCTTGCCTTGGTCACGAGCCCAAAGCTAAGGTTACAACAAAAGGTATCCAAACCATCTAGATGGGTTACTTTGAAGTGACGATGCATGATGGTCAATGAATTTGGGCTATGGTATACAAAATCAATTCTAAGGAAAATTTCTTAATGTCAATGGCAACAATCTTGATGAATAATTGAAACATTTATTCATGACATCATTTAATAAGTACATTTGTGTGATTGAGCATTATTTCATGCCAATCTTTGAACCATCTCACATTATTCCCAAATCCATTTTCTACGTGGTGTAACACTAATTTTGGGTGTAAAACTACATTTTCTTTTATGAAGCATATGTTACAAATATTGCATGCTAATATTCTCATGTGTGAAGTGGCATGTTCACAAAGTGTCACATCACCTTCTTTACATTCATTTGTGATTTCTTGCATTGTAGTGACCAATTGCGTAAGAGCCTTTTCCATTATGGTTGATGAATTTATTGTTTCAATAGACATTACAATGGCACCCATAGGGAGATCACTTTGCTCCACGATCGTGAGCCCATTAAATTCCATGATCCCATCATCATTTTCAAGATGCTCGTTTTCGTCATCATCATTGGACTCCATATCATCTATAATATGTTATGAGTCTACAAACATGTGACCCAACCCTCCATGATGTGATCCATACCATGTTCCATAATAATGAATGATATCCTCCTAAGAAATGTCTGTGCATGTGAAAATGACCACAATTTGGTGTTTACACATTTTTCTTCGCAATGCCCATTCACATGTGCAACAAGATATTTTGGTGAATGGGAATTTCACTGCATAAATGATGTTGGGAAAACGTTGGTTCCATATGCCCCAAGCTCCATCACTCTCAAGGGGTTTGGTTAGTACACATGGGTGAATGGAATAAAGGCTGCCTTTTCTACACTTCATGTAACAATGGCCTCCATAACCTTGTTTTTTATGAAACCTTTTTTTTTTTTCATTTCTAATGTGTGCATGTAATGGTGTGCAATGGCTGTTGTTAATCGCCACACCGACCAATTAATCTTATGCCCTCTAAGGCCTTTTGTGTCAAAAGCAAACCAATGTTTCAATGCACCATGATATGATTCAATGTTGGCTTGGATGTCTTGGTTGGAATGGGGCATTCATTGAACACTCACCATCCATAATTCTACAAACATAAACATAATGCACAAGGGTGAATAACATGATTACAAAAGAGTTTTGAGTACTAAACCATGATAAACATTATCATTTACCAAATTGATGGTAATAAGTTTAAAAGTAATTTGTCCATGCATCACTAAGCCTATGTTTGTGCAGGTTTTTTCTCATAACAACCCTTCCATGTTCTTTGAAATCATCAATTGTTTCTCCATGATTGATGGACATGTACATCACATCATGAAGGCCTTAAAGGATTCCACCCCACACCTCCACATCTTTGATTTTTTTAATAACACATAAGCGCCATGCTTTGAGAACATGCCAACAACAAAGGAAGATGGGAACCTTGTCCATACCCCATACGACCTTAAGAGGGACACATATGCAATAAAATGACCATGAGTGGATGGGGTTAGTACAACATAAAATGCATTTGAAGTAATCAAAAAATTTATGAAAAATAGTAAAAAACATCTAAGGAAATAAACACAAAGTAGGTATGAGGTATAAAACTAACTGTAATGCCTTCAATTCTTGTGATGCATTGTCAATGAGAGAACATGATGGTTTCCAATGTGCCACATGTGATAACATTTTGTCTTTTAATGGTTTCAACCATTCGATCAAATCTTCAATTGTTTGCCTACTTGTAATTATCCATGCTAAAAGGACACCTGTGTGATGAGTATCAAACCCCATTAAGGTGAATAGATGGAATTTCATGTCATTTTTGCCAAATGTGGCATCCATAGAAATGGCACCATTGTGAACATATGACAGCATGGACTCACATTGAATTGGTGTTTGAATACCTATGGTGAATGGGGTTTGAGTCCCGTTGATTTCACTAGCATTTTGGAAAAAGAACACATCCTCCAGATGTTGGAGAATCCAATATTAAATTGAAATTGTAGGGTTGGTGGGTAAATGCCAACTCCCTTTCTTATGTTTTCGATCCAAATATGCAATGTCTTAAAGTTGAATGAAATCATCTCATGTCATGCTTTGACATGCATTCACATATTCCCACCAAATTGTTTTATGTTTGACGTATATTTGTTTGGCCATGTAACCTAAGCTTAGTTGGGCCCATATGTAGTCCTTTAATGCTTGTGACATGTGTGGAACATAACAAGAAAGACAAGAAATGGATTTCGAGTCATGCTCACCATGTGTGAATGACTCATCAATTCATGTATGGGCTTTATGTTAAATCGTGATCTTAGCCACATTAGGTTGTGTGTATGGATGTTTGATTGAGAATGATGCTAAGAATCTTCGTTTAATAGATCGAGTGTGCATTGAGTCTTCCTAATAGTCCTTTGATCCATACCTACATTTCTACTTAAACCAAAAAACACTCAAGATGTAAATGATTACATCTTTGGTATATGAATTAAAGAAATAAAAAAAGTTGATGCCATAAACATTTACCATGTATGCTTGAGGTGGTTTTTGATAGTTGGTTGTTTGACATTTGTTTGGTTTGGAAAGTTTTTGTAAATATTCCATTCCACAAGGGTGCTTGTATCCCCTCAATCACCTTCCAAGAATTTTGGGATGTGAGCATATGGAACATAAACAAATTGAATGTTCATTTTATTTTGCCCTCCATGGCATATCCGAAACATCCACACCAAGTCCTTGTTTGAGAAAATGGACTTGGTGGGGTTTTGGACATGAATGGAATGGGATTTTGGAACCCTTCCCATGATTGAAAGGAAGTAAGACAAATTCCTACACTAAAAGAATTCATAATTCTAAAAACATTCATCATTGAACAAAAACCCAAAATGCAATACCTACACGGCTCCCTTGAAATTGACGTTATGACTTGGAATTCCCATTACAATACCCACATCATGATATAAAATACCTATTATTTTAATGTATATCACATATAATACTTGCATTGTGAACCCATATACTAAAACAAACTTTGGCAATACCCAAACTAAGCTATTAAACCTTCCATAATTGAAAATGTTCTCATATGTAATACCCACATTGTACCCTAAACCCACAATGTCTAAAAACCCCATGTAGTAATACCCACATAATGAATATTAATGCACATTGTTTGAGGGGTGCAAAATGCAATACTTGCTTTAGGTTGTAAAACCCACATTGGTTATGGGGAGTAAATGCATTATTCACAATTGGGTATGAAAAAATCAAACTACAAAGAGATATTGAATATGAAATACCCAAGTAAAGGTATAAAACTTTTATTTATGGTTGTATACTTAATGAAACTTGACGCTCATTATATATCCAATAGTTAGGAAATGAAAAAAGGTTGAATTGTGAAAATATAAACACAAAACAAAAAAAGTAACAAAAGACAAATGCATACCTTTAGGAATAAAAGATGACAATGCTCCACCCAAATTTGTAGTCCTAGTTGAAAACACAACCCTAAAAGACCATAACTAATATAAAAGCCGGTTAGAAAATTTTGAACTTTAATAACATGGAACATATGGAAACAAAAGAGATTCATAATTATGCAATAAATTTAAACAAGTGATAAGATCAAAAATTAATACAATGAATAAAGTCTAAAGTACAAACCTTTAGCTTAAAATAAATGAACCAAATTCCTAAACACTAAATCATAAGGCATAACCCTAAACATCCAAATTATATTTTGCCATAAGGCCTATTACAACCCTAACTATACAAACCCTAACAAAAAAAATTCCTAGTGATATATGTCCTAAACCCAAAAAACTATACAAATTATACAAATTATATAATGCAAAACAAAAAAATTTAAAAGAACATAAGAAAATATTTAGAAACCAAATTTTTAAGCTTTTCAACCACAAATATTTACTTATTGGGAAAAAAAAAAAAAAAACTTAATATTAAAAAACAATCAAATAAATTTTGTAAAAAACCAAAAGAAAATATATGTCTTTCATCTTTGTGTGATCTCTTTAAACTAATTTTTTCCACTTTCTTTGAAGAAGATATAAATGAAATTATATTACTTCACATGTGTCTAAACCCTAAAATTTTCCCTCCAAATTTAACCTAATTTAGGTTAATTACTATAGATTTGTGAAAAACTTGTTAATTAATTTAATTGTCCCAACCTTAAACCTAAACCATAATCCAATAGTACATACTTATAATAATTACATGAAAATATGTATTGTAATGTCCATTCCATATATACATTAAGTAAAGAAAATTTAGTAAAATATGTACTAACTAAACCAAAATGGTTGCAATTATGACATTGTTTCCATTATAAATTATTTATAATATTTACATATGGGAACCTATGTTCATCATCCATGATATAGGGAAAATCTTAATAAATTGATAGGTAGGATTGGGGGGGGTTGGAAAAAATGAGTAGTTAGTTAATTAGGTATTTGGTTATGTAAAAAGTGTAGATAGGTAGGTAAGCATAGTGGTAGGTAGGAAGGTGGGTGCATAGGTAGGTAATTGGGTTAATAAGCAGGTTAGTAAGTAGAAAGGAAGTTCAAGGAGCAAGATTGATAGGTTATTAGGGTAGATAGGCATGTAGGTAGGCAAGTTAATAGGTAGGAAGAAAGTTACACTAGCAAGGTAGCTAGGTAGATAAGCAAGTTAGTCCATAAGAAAGAAGCTACCTTATTAAAGTGGCTAGGTTTGTAGAATATTTATGTTAGTAGGGTGATTGTGTATATAGGGTTGTTAGTTAATAAAATAATTAGGTCAATAGGGTAGGTAGTTAGTTAGTTTAGTGGTTAAATCAGTGAGGAAGTTAAGTTAATAGGGTATGAAGTTCATAGGGTAGCTAGGTTAATAGGGTAGGTAGTTAGTATAGTAGCTAGGTCAATAGGGGATAATAAGTAAGGTACCAAGGTTGCTACATTATTTATGAGGGTAAGAAGGTGAGTACGGTAGTTATGTGTGAAGTCAGGTCCAAGGAAAAAACGGCCAAGAACTTTTAAAAATAACTAAATTCAATGGTTAGCATAAAAAAGAAGTGGACTATGATGAACCCCATTTGGCACAAAATGAAAAAGTGTAGCCCATCCAATGGATAGAATGGCCAATTGATGCATTAGTGGTTGTTGGTTCATTTTGGCTGCCAATCAATAGCAAGGGACTAATTTCATCATCCATATGTACAATTGGCAACATTTTCTAGGCCCAACATTTGGTGAGCCTCATCTAATGTGAACTAGCACCCACTAGTGCACTAATATGGATGGATGGTGCATTGATGAGTGGACCTTATTCATCCCTTCATGTCCCTGTGCTGACCAAGGCAATGACCATAGGATGACTTTTTCATTCCCCCTTCCTCAACCCTTGCTGCATTTTTTTTCTTTTTGGGAACCTTTTTTTTGCCCCAACCTCTCCCCCCCCCAAGTCCCCCATAAAGTCCAACTTACCTCCCTACATTTGGATTATTTCAATTACTAGGCCCAATGATGTCACACTCCACGTCACATGATGTCACTCATGTTTTGACTTTTTTCTTTTTCTTCAAAAGGATTTTTTTTTTTAAAAACATTATTTTCCAAAAGCAAATCTCACAAACCTTTTTTTTTCAAAGACACAACAATCCTTTAAATGGGGGCCACATATTGGTGCCCTCCTTTCAACTTTCCACTTCCCAAACAAACAAATTTGTAGGTAGAAAAAAACACTCGAGTGGTGATGCTTGGCACCAATTATCTCTTTTGTGGGTACCTTGTCTTTTTCTCAGAGTTTTTCTTTGCCATAGATTTAATATCTACTGAGGTTAGCATGCATGTTGTAGAGTATCAAGAGGAGGGGGAGGAGGCAAAGATGGCTATGGTGTGAGCAGTCTTTGAATTCAAAGAGTTATAATGTTATAATAGGAGCAACTTTAAACAATTTCCAAGTTTTTTTCTTTCATAAAGTCACCCTATCTTTGGGCCTCCTTTCACCCCTTAACCTTTTTTTTGGTGGTATTCACAAAGTAAAGAAATTTTATTAAATCTTTGTATGAAATGCCTACATACCTTGTTGAACACCTTGTACAAATCTTAGTTTTAAAGAGAAAAGAAGATGGCTTGCCCATATATATTTAAGAACATTTCTTTGCCATGCAGTTACTGGACCATGACAAGTATGAGTTTTGTGGCCTTCTTTAATAGGATTACCTTGTATACTTGTGGTTTTCAGAGGTATGGGATGATGAAAACACATTTCAAAACCAAGTAGTATGTGTTGTGAGTCATGGATTATAATACCACAAATTGTTAAACTTTAATTCCATAGTTTTCCTTAGTATTAATGATTTGAATCCTGATAAACCTCCAAGTAATAATTATTAAGCCTTTGGATATTTCAACGTAGAAGACTCTTTTATTTAAATTGATGTAGGGCTTAATTAATTTTAGGACCTAGTAAACCTTTTTAAGTGCATTATCCTTTTATGTTGTAAAGAAAGGAAAGGGGATGTAAAATTAGATGTGATTTATTGATATATTGGGAATACAAGCCCATAATTAGCAATAACATTTCACCATGACAATATTAAGTTAATCTATAGAATAATCTTTAGGCATGAATGATGTATTTGAAAGATTTCTAAGATGAAATCCTAATACATCTTTATTTAGTTTTCACTTTTATTAGACTCTTAAATATAATCAAAATCAAACTTAAGTATTAACATTTCCACCTGAGTGGCCTCATGTGAATTATAACTTAGTAAATAACTTTAAGGGGATATATCACAATTGCAAAAACTCCAAAATGCAACGAATGGTGCGAGTTAGGTATTTGGTTCGATGTTCCATGGAAAGGGGATTGATTGGGCTTCGCAACCAACGATAATGGCCATCACCGGAAACCCAAGTTCGACAATGAAAACGAACATCGTCATCTTCACATTGACATTGTTCAAACCTTTCTAATGTGGTTCCACAAGCAGGAGCAAATTCTAGATAAATTGTTATGGCATGTGGGTTAGGAGATAATCGATGATCCCATGCCAAACGATCGACTCGAGTGCGCACCACTCTTCTAAACGGTTCTTCTTCACGCGACCATTGAGAGACATTCATGTCAAACGGTGCTTCTTCAAGCTCTTCTTTTTCTACTAATGAACTTGGAGGATTCGAAGGTGTAGCGACATCATCCGCCATGACTAAATTCTCACCTACATTAACAAAAAACCAAGGGGGTAACAGAGATAATGTGGTATTTGCGTTCAGAAGGGTTCGAGGTTCTTTTATTTAAGAAATTAGGGTAGGCGTAAGGTGTGGAGTGACGAAAGAACCTCATGAAAACTCGAACATCCTAGATCTAATGGATTCATCGAACCTTAATTTCGACAGTGGATCTAGAAGTATGTGGGGGTTTTTGTGATGCAATTTTTAATCCCAATTTATTATGTACTACATAGTTAATTAGTGCATGGAAAAATAAATAAATAGGGGACATCAAAAGAGTAAATGGTACGCGGGCATGTTACTTCAACCATTGAATTAATTTAGTCAAGTAAGGACTCAAGGATGTTTACTTGTTACTACCGATAAATTGTCCTAGTAGTTAGTTACTTGAAATAATTAAGATGAAGAAGTAGGATGTGAGGGTCAACGGACGAAAAGGATAAGGATCAAGCTCAAGAACCTCATCAAGATATCCAAGATAAGGGGAAGGATGAGTCCTCCAATATCATTAGTCATGAAGATTATCATCATATTTGATTGGAGGATGGAATTTTTTTTGTGTCTCATTGGGCTCAAAAATTTTCATCCTCAAATCCATTGGAGGGCAAATCATTTTCAATTCTCATTGGCTCTTAAAGGATGGGGAGACCATTGATTGAAGGGAAGGATTTCGAAGCTTCCATTAGATAACGAGAATAAGTTCAAGGAAAGGTCATGGAGGCTTACCAAGGGAGAGAAGAGTATCTTGTGTTGGGGGAAGGAGAAAGGAGGAGAATGAATGTGTGAGGAAAATATTAGTTCTAATGTGTGGAAAGGTGTTGTTCATGGAAAAAATGGGTGCAAGAAATAAACATGGAAGGAATTCCATGACAAAACCTTTGGAATTTTATTTCAAATAGTTTTTCCTCTCAAATCCACCGTTGGATTTGTGTCAAACTTAAAATAGTTTTGGTTTAGGAGGTTTAAAAGGTTCTCTCCAATTTTCAGCATCATTGGGGTTGTTGTAAGGGAGCTACGCTTGTCGGAAGCAAAGGGTGTTTGTAATGGAGTTCATGGAAGGATTTCCATGATAAAGCCTCTGGAGTTTTATTTCAAATAATTGTTCCTTCAAAATCCAGTGTTGGATTTGTGTCAAACTTAAAACAGTTTTTGTGTAGGAGGTGCAAAAAGTTCTCTCCAAATTTCAACATCATCGGGTTTGTTATAAGGGTGCTACACTTGCCGGAAGTAAAGGGGGTTAAAATTGTCTGTTTTTTCCCTCAATCTAAGCAAAGTGATTTTTAGTCCCAAGGCTTAACTCTTGATCAAAAGAATAAAAACTTATAAAATTTTGTAACATGGCGTTTTTTTAGATTAACTTTTTAAAAATCCAATGTATGTTAGATTAAGAGGTTATATGTAAATGTTACGATGAATGGAACAAAAGGGGTTCAACCATCAAGCGTGACATTGAATGAACATCAACATAATGCCCTTTCACATTCCATCATTGTGAGTTACGATTCTCCCACAATATTTTTGTATCTTCTAAGTGGACACAACACATTAGATTTTTAATGAACTTCATTGCATTACATTGAACCACCTTACTTGTTAGATTACAACTACATAGTAATTCCACTTCCAAGCGAGTTTGTGAGTGCATATCTTCATGTTGAGGGTGTGTAAGAATGCCTCACATATCAACTTGAATTATCCTACAAGGAGTTAGGGTTTTTGCATAGTTCATCTGGGTTTGTTAACAAAGCACCCAACAAACTCAATCACGCTGAGAGCCACATCCACCCCCTTCCCTAGAAAGAAGAATTAGAAAGGAGAAGAAGAACCAGTGGTAGTGAAGCTTTAGGTCTCTTAAATTTTCTAGATTTTTTTAGCATGGTAGGACATATGAGAGCAACCACTTTTTGGAGCAAAGGAAGCGGATAGTGACGACATCAACACTAACATCAATAGACAACAAGACAACACAGGTAAAAAGGCTAAGGGAAGATAGGTTTTGTGTTTTTTTTTTTTTTTTTGGGTTTTGTTTTGTGATGCATCTTTTTTTATATACTTTTGTCAAGTTTAGAAAGTTTTTATAAGAGAAAGAAAGAGACTTCACCACAATCTTGGTTTTTTGAAATTCTTATCACTGTCCTAAAAAAATAACAAAGGGACAACAAAAATATATATAAATAAATATAAATGCATTGTAAGTGTGAACATGTTAATATTTAATGGCTAAACATTCACCAATAATATGTTTTCTAAGATGTTTTTTTTTTAAAGCAAAAGATTAAATCTAGGGTGTTATTCTAATATTGAAATTGGGTGTCACATTAGTTGGGTAGTCCAAATAATAAAAGATTAGAAGTTTTTTGGCCCTTGATTCTTGCACAATAGTTTTTTAAAAAGTATATAGGTTGTGTCAAACCCAATACAATAAAGATGAAGATGTCGAAGGTTATGTCAAAATTAAAGTTCAAGTATTTTTTGAAATAAGACTTGTTTGTTTGTAACAATTCATTATCTTTTTCCATTTGATTTATCCATTCTTATGTGGTTGGTTATATAGGTTTAAAATTACTGTGTTAAAATAGGCAATGTTTAAAACTTGGGATTTATCTACAATTGCACAAATAGGTCCCAATCTAATATTTGGGTATTATAGTGTTTAAGTTTTGTTGAATCTAGTAGCTTACTAATCGTGACACATAGGCCCATAACAAAGTTAAGGTTTGGCCTTGACATAATTCTTTAGCAAAGGATTTCTTGGAAATTTTTTTACCTTATTTGTTTCATTTAATATTGTGTGATTAGTTTTGTAGATTTAAGATTGCCTTGTAACAATAGGTAGTTTTTTTTTTAAAATGGGGCCTGTGTTCATAATAGACCTCCTACCACATGGGCACCAAATGTCCCATGTCCCCCAACTTATCTCGTTTCATGAAACTTTGTAGTCCCCATTGCCCATTTGTTTCATTATGCAACACCACCAACCTATCATCCATCTCATCCCCCATGCAAGCCACAAACCACCCATAGTTACCCCTTTGATTCTAACAAATCATACACTACCTACTAGTGCCCCCTATAAGCCCCCAACCCTTCATGTGAATGAAAGGTCCCAACCTTACATTTTCCCAAACCCCCTCGATCATGCACAACTAAGACATTTTTCCCCTCCCATTCTCTTGGTCCCTACAATTGGCCTTGATCATACCCCCCAACCTACCCTCATCTCTTCAACATGCCTTCAACCTCCACCTAAAGTATTGTGTCCCACCCATGGACACTAATTTATTAATTGAGGGTTAGTTCATCATCAACGTTCTTGTCAAACATCTAATTCATCTAATCCAAGCCCTTATGATCATCGCAACCCAATACCCTCCCTTATTCCCATTCCATCTACATTAGTTTGGATTTGGGTTTCAACATTGAATATCCTTGGGTCCTTTCATTTAAGCCTTTGTCGTCTTCATCTATATAATTACATCTCCACTGCTCTACAACGTGATGTATAAGTGGAATTTTGTTTTCCATTAGATAAATTAACGCAAGACTCGTACTCATACAATGTGGCACCTTGGCATTCGATTCTCCTACTACCCCAATGGCGTTTCGCTTTGCCTCCCTGTGGCGGGGTGACAAGCCATAGGGAAATGCAAATTTGATTCAAGCGCTTTCTAGCATGTGATTGGGAAAACTTGCAAGAATTTCTTTTTTTTTGCGGGCCCAAGCTTTGTCAGCTAGTTCAAGCTCCATCCCTTTTCTCCAACATGATTTTCTAGCTCATAAACATTTGCTCTGTAGTTTAGCCCTTGGCCGTGTAGGGGAATACTTTTCAATAATTTGTGTTTTGGCACCATTTTCCCCGCACCCATGTCCTCTAACACCAGCTCAACTTTCACCACATTACACCTCAAATAAAATGGCTACTTCCCTCTTTTCCTCGAAGACTACGAGCCAAACTAGGATCTTGAACTTTCTTCCAATTTCTTCAAGTTAGTGTTCCAATGCATGCCACATTTATTAGCAAGTGATTTTTATGGTATGGTTTTTAACACCTTCGAGATTGTTTTCACTCTAAAGATTTAGTGAATGGATTCATTTAGATGTTCTAACTTTGTTTTCATATTGCATAGGGCCACATTCCACCCCAAATTACATGTGTCTTCAGAACGACCTACCTCTTAGCCATGATCAAACTTGTAAACACTTGCATGAATAGGACATAGAAGTTAGTTACTTCACTGTAATGGACTAAGTTACGGAACTCAATTCGGGGTTCCAATTCTTTGAACATGTCAATTACTTCTCATTTTTTGGATCATGGATTTTGTAGGAGCTTAACTAATGCATCTATTGTAAGCACTTTGCCCAAAAACATTGGAAAACTTACCAATATCTTTGACCTGTAAGATACCATATACGACATACCAATTTTTATGAGACTTTCATAGCTTTATTCTCTCTACTATGGGCTTAACATCTTTCCCTTGCAAATGGTTGTGGATTCAATTCGATGTTATGCCACTCTTGATGTGTAAGATATGAGCCAATAAATAAGTTAATTGGGAGGTTAGGTAGGTCAATAGAAAGTGGTGCCAAACAGTTGAAAAAAAGGTGCAGAGAGATTTTTTTTTGAAATGTAGGTAGGGGGAAGGAAAAAAAAAAAGAAAAAAACAACAGTTATTTTCCGAATAACTCTATTATCACTCCTTGACTTTTGAGTTTTCACCATGTATTACATGAGATTTTAAAGCAAATGGGCGCACATAAAATGTTGTGGAATACCATAAGAAGAGTGAAACAACTAGGCTCTCCAAATGTTTGATAGTAGTGCAATTGGAGTGATAGTTTGCCTTTGAGGTAAGGTTGGTTATGCAATTCATGATGATCAAGCTCATGTTGCACATACCGCCCCAATGTTTATGCAATTAAGGAGTGTGCCTAAGGTTTGAAAAGTTTATGTTGCATATTTGTGTTGAGAATCACAATCAATATAATTTGGCAAGTCAAGGAGGTTTGCCAAGACTAAGGAAAAGCCATTGAAATTTCTTATTATGGGCATATCAAGATGCACTTTCAATCAAGTTACATAATGAAATTGACAAGTGAAAGATGAAACGGATGAGTAAAGGAGAAGAAAAGAAAACAATGAAATAAATGACAAGAGAATAAAGTATTAAAATGGATATTAAAGTTAATTGAAACACACTTAAAATTGATAAATGATTGAAAGATCGTCAAACACTAATGGAGTTCAATAAAGGAATTGAAAATCTAATACAAATGAAATTTTTTGTAAGAATTAACTTGGGTTTCTTTTTTTCTGTCAAAATCTTTTTTGCATTTGTCTGCTTCCCTAAATATGTTCCCATGAGATGAGATTCTTATAGACCCCGTTCTTTTGCACTTAGACATCTAAGTTTCTTCTTTCTTTTTTTATATCTATATCAATGTTTTTTTTATTGGCAAATTTTCGCAAAAATTCGACTTGAAAAATGTGATTTCGACCAATACAAAGGATTTTTCATCAGAAAAATGGTTGAAAATCACATTGATTCAACTACTCGTTACTAGAGGCAGAAAGAAGCATGAGTGGGGAGTTCATGCAGAATCGGTGTTAATCTTGTAGAACATCCATTTGTGCCTAGATGACATTTTCATTGCTGTAATTTTTTTTCATCTTTCAAGAATATTATGTTTTTGATGGACAATTGAAATCTATGGTTAATCTAAATTTTAGATGATGAAATTGGTTATTTGTTAGATCGAAAACATGTTAATTATAGAAATGAGAAGGTCACCATGTAGCAACCCCATAGGTCCCTTGACCCAACTTCATATTTGGGCAAAAATCTTTGGTTGCAACTTTGAGTTTAGAATATGAAAAGATTATAGGTTGCAAATCAAATTTTGCATATTCTATGCAAAGAAATAAAATGATAATTTTCAAAGTCACCAACTTGATCATCATGTGGATCTATATTTCTACAACATAAAATATTCTTATTTACATGTTTTGTGCAAATAGTTGATAGACAACATTAATTCACATTTGAAGCTTTCATTGAGGATTATCAATGTCTATTAAGACTTGAAACATGACATCTTGATAATAGAATTTTAATATTTAAATAATTTTAATTTGAACTTAATATTTAGATACATAATTTAAATCAAAAATTATAAATCTCAACCAAATACTACAACTAATTTTTTAAACAATTTGGGCCCAAATGCTTATAACATAACTATTTGTCATAATTAAAATGTGAAATAAGGAACTCAAATATTTCAATGCCAACATCATCATATATATCCACTACCAAATTATGTACTACATATAATTATTTATATGATTGCTTCAACAAGTTGGACAATAAAATCCATTGATAATGTAATTAAAATTTACCAATCTTTGGTATTTCACAAATGTGATTGCCATAATATTTTTGCCCAATATTTGAAATTTGTTGATGTAAACAATAGGGATTGTTTTCAAGCTTGTAAACATGTGGTGATTATTTCATTGAAGACAAAATTTCTATTCATAAACAACATGAACACTTCATGTTTGATACACAAATAATAACATTTTATAGGCCATTATGTTAAATATGAAAATTTCAAAACCAAAAAATATATATATATATAAAATATATATATATATATATATACAAAATAAAATTATTATATATATAATGATAAATAAATAAATTTGCAATATTGCAATTGAAGGCAATGTATGAATTGAACCACTTATGTGATGATGCTAATGACATAAATTTGATGTCAAAAAAATGTCATTAACAACCATGACGTTGTTGGATGCATGATGTTTAGTATTTGTATATGCTCGATATATATCAATTCAAATTAAAATTCACCTTCCTTTTCAAGTTTGCAATTTGATCTATGTATAACATTCCATTGAAATGATTGTTGCCACAGTTCCTACAAAAGAAAGTATACAAAATTATGGTCAACAATGTCAAATATGATTTTGATATTATTTACATAAAATACATAAATAAATAATATACTCATAATATTTGATACAACCATATTTTGAATTAATTCATATTTTATTTCTAAAATGCATTAAAATGTAAGAAGTTGGACTAATCTATTTACTACGCATTCACTATATTATGTGTAATATTTTTCCAAAAAATTATATATATATATATATATATATATATATATATTCACTCTCACCAAATTACACAGTTACTCATTTGTGTTGGTTAATAAAATCACTTTAATGGGCATTGGGCTCTTCTATAAGGTACCATGTAAAGAACATACAAATAATCGACAACAATGTTCCATTTTAACCATAGTTATGAAAAGACCTTGTTTCACAAATTTAATCTTGATTAATAGATATCTAATTGTTGGGGTCAATGCTAGGGGATAACAACCTTTTAATCTTTGAATTAGATTGTCATCTATTAAATGAAGCTATTTAATAGGATTGAGATTAGAATTTATAATTGTTGTGGATCTATTGGAATAAGTTGTAGTCAAGAAAAGGGCAATTGAAATTGTTGTGTGATAAATGCAACACTGCCAACTTTTGATGCATTGTTGAAAAACGCAAGATCTATAGGACCATTGAATTGAATCCTACTCAAGTTGTTGAAGACAACCAAAATATATATTTAAAATTTAGTCAAAAATAGTGTTGACAGCAAAATCAGTTAATGAACATACAATCAAGAATTGACTTTTTAAAGTACTTTTCTAAAAAGCTTATAAAACCAAAAAAAATAAAAAATTGATATTCAAAAATTGAAAAAACAAATAATTGATAGATAATCCAAGTTCAAAAATTGGAGAATGATACTCTCTACAAACAAATTCAACTATAAATAGACAAGATCATTAGGAAAAATGATCATGTGAGGAAGGACAGGGTGAGGCCAATGGTAGTTTAGATGAAAGGCTATGGTGTTACTTACAAGAGGAACTTGTAGATAGAGCGTTGGCCCATTTGCTTATGGATAGCTTCTTTAGATTACGTGTTGTCTACAAAAGATGGAATTCTATTATGTTCTCCCTTGGCTTTCTTGCAAATTGTTCACATGTTAATTCTCTTGTTTCTTCTTTTAGTCTCCTCGCAACGTCAACAAGAAGGCCTACCTTTTAGGGCTTGAGTGACCTAGCACCTTCCAGTGCACCATCCAAAAAATATTGTTCTGGGATTTCCCTTAGGGGTTAATTTATTTGGTTAGTATTTTTTCTTCTTTTTTTCTCCTGTGCCTTTTTCTTGGTTCTTATTATTATTTTCCCAGTTTTTTTTTTTTTTTCCTTGCCCTTCTTGGTGTTTTTTTTTTCCCCCCCCCCTTCTTCTTCCTCCTCCCCCCCCCCCCCCCCCCCCCCTCCCCACCCCCACCACA
>Ga0116229_10001483_pt1 | contig 36900 bp, 20 predicted proteins | sample S1TSphgellanicum_3_FD_87313 | JGI IMG/M metagenome (GOLD analysis project Ga0116229, IMG submission 87313) | Host-associated microbial communities from peat moss isolated from Minnesota, USA - S1T2_Fc - Sphagnum magellanicum MG | ecosystem: Host-associated > Plants > Peat moss > Unclassified...
ATGTTTCCCCCTTTTTTTTTTTATTTTAATTTTTTTTTGGCTTTTTTTTTCTTAAAAAAAAAAAATTGCTTTAAAACTTTTTTTTTGTTTTGCAGTGTAGCTTGAAGCCCCCCCCCCCCCCCACTTCCCCCCCTTGAAAAAAAAAAAGTTTGTTGTTGATGCCATGGGAGTTTCAAGCTTCCCCCCTTTTTGGGATTATTTACTACTAGTGGAGCTCCCTTTTTTGTTTTTCTAATGATGCACTATTAGGGGAACTAGTATTTTTTTGTGATGACCCATCTTATTTAAAATGAAAATGAAGGAGAAGTAGAAGGAGAGGAAGGAAAAATAAGAAAAAAAAATTTGAAAAAGAGGTAAAGAAAACAAAGTTAATTAACATTGATCAATGGCAGATGAACATGGTGGTAAACAAGGATCAAAGAAATGTTCCAGGTGCTCCAAGTATTGATGCAGAACAAGGGTAATCAGTTATCTTATATACACCCCTTCCTGAATGTATGCCTTTTGTCACACATCATCATGTGATAGATTGTGTTCCAAGCATTCAATTCTTTCACAATTCTTTCACATGCTAACTCAGTTCAGAATTTAATCTAATTCTATCAACAGTTTGAATAAGAATTCTCAAATTACCATTGGCAACATCCCATCCCATCTCCACTTTCCATGTGAAAATGGGGGCAAGTAATTCGTTTTGGCCAAATTTTCTCAAGAAATGCATGCATGTTTAGAAAGGGCTTTTTTTCACATAATATAATACCCACATCAATAAAATAACTTGGGTTTAGTGTTTAAGGTTTTTTTGCAATATCTTCATCATGTTAATAATCTAGCTATTGATTTATATGCAATACTTTCATTTTATATCAATGCACTTATTTAGTGTGCAATATTTTCATCATGTTAATAATCTAGCTATTGGTCTATATGCAATACTCTCATTTTAAATCAATGCACTTGCTTTGTGTGTGATATTTGCATCTTTTTTATTATGATGCTAATGCGATCATTTGGACTATGAGGCCTAAGCCATTGGACATGAGGTTTTTTCATGGAAATGAGGGCGATCATGGAATAGATTAAGGTCATTATGATATGGTCGACATTATAATATACTCATTATGTGGATAATCCATCATTGTTCCCATAATGCAACACTTGCACAATAACCTCAAGCAAAAAAAGTATTGTAATATGCGTATATAAAATCTATTGTGTACCTTCACAAGGTGCCCCTTGGTCCCTTGGTGCATGCCGAGATTTGAATATGCGAATATTGTTAAAACTTATTCCTCCATCATCTAAATTACTTGAACTTCATTTGGTCCATCGAATGCAATACCAATGTTCATTCACCTAAAAAATTGATGCAAAATTGATGCCCTTTAGTTTTTCACCCAACATGAGAGAATTGCAAGAACTTAATTATTTTTCACTATGTTGTATCATAGGTGCCCTTGTGTCATCATGGCCGGTGACACACAAGGGTATTACAAAAACTTGGTCCAACATCATTTAAGTGGATCAATCAACCAACGATTGGCCCATTGTATGCAATACTCGCTGTTTCATGTGTTTTCATAAAGGGGTAAAAAGATGGTTGGGGGTGGGGAAGGGAACTACACAATGCAACTCGTTTGTGATGCCAATTCCCATCCAGGCTGTGTATTTTGTAACCCGCAGTTCCACGTGGACCATTTTTTAAACATGCTTTAAATGCTGGATCTCTCATGTACCTTCATCAAATGACATTGTTGCTGGTATTGTTTGCAACTTGTGGGGGTGAGGGCCAAGACAACAAATAAACCTTGATTTTGGCAAATCCTTTCAAACCCATATTGAGCGAATCGGCTGTATAATAATAATCAGCACACAGGTTTCCAGGACTCATACATGTATTGGAATGTGTGACAAAATGTGACCTGGTCTGCTCTGCAGAGTAACTTTTGCTCTGCAGGCATGATCTAGCATGGGGTTGCAATCTCTTGTTTGGAAGTGTGGTACAAGTCTAGAGACAGAGTTTCAGTAACTATTGGAATCATCCCATTGCCAGGTTTATATGCAAGTAGTTTGTTTGGGTGAATTATTAGAGGGTTGAGATGAGGGGGATGATGTGATCAAAATTAGGAAACCCAGCTAGATTTGCATGGTGACACACCAAACTAACCATAGTTTCAAAATCAGTTAAGTTGTGACTTTTTAAAGGGCTGCCCCATTGGGGCAGTTACGCCACATTGCTGTTGCATGTGGCTGATGGCTGATGTGGCTGATCCATCCATCCGGACCCACTAGGTGACAGGATTTTTATTTTCAGTTTTCTGGTTTTGAAAGTTTGACCATTTTTTTCAGTTTTTTAGCAAATATATTTGGAATTTACACGAATTTCTTTTTTAAATAAAAATTTCGAAAAAAAATTTGTCACCATGGTGCGAATATTTGACCCAAAAAGAAGAAGCTATTAGGTAGTATTAGTTCTTTTATACAAGTTCTTCCCTCCTAATTCTCATTTACATGTCTGCATTTTTCACATGTTTGGTTATTTTCCATAACTAGAAATCACCCCCCAGTTCCGTAGGTGAATAAGCAGTACTTTTAGGCCAAACAAGTCACATCAATTTACATGTAGTGTAGATAGGCTGGTGAGCAAACACTTAAGAACTCAAAGGAGGTTGAATCTGCAGACATTGTTCCTATGCTTTTAAAGCTCGAAAAACATTTGTAGCCCTCCTCCACCTAGCACTTCCAACGTCACAAAAATGGCTCAATTCGATAAAAAATGAAAAAATATGGGGTGTTTGGTGTTAAGGTATTTAATGTTTGATGATGGGTGAATCAAAACAAATTGAAATTTCAAGCTTAAAATCTTTGATCATTTCATTTGTGCATCTGAAATATAAAGAAGTTTAGTAAAGCCCTAAATGGCACACCCATCAAGTTTCTAGTCACTTAAAATGAACTAAAAATGAGGGAGATATGGGGTTGAAACTGGAGAGAGATTCAGAGCTATTTTTTCAAAAAAATTAAGCAAACTATCACTCATCCACTCCTGTTTCTTTGTGTGTTTTCTGCGTTGCTACTTCACTTCTAACACTCAAGGAAAATTTCTAGAGCCTTTAGTTTGCATGTCCAGTGACAAAAATTGCTCAACTAGGAATGTTAAGGAATGAGGAAAATATTGTGAAGGTTTTGATTATAAGTATATGTTCGATGATTAGTGATTCTACTCTACTACTATTCAATAGGAATTCCAACTTTCCAGCCCCTCTTACCCTCCATATTCATTCCAAAAGGCAAACCTTTGCAGTTGCTGAAGTGGAGGATAAATCCCTAAGGGAGGCATTCGCAAATAAGGTGTCTGGCAATGGACAAAATACAGATAGTAACGAACTTGTCTCCTATCGTCTCAGAAGACAAACGAAACAATAAAAGGTATTTGTCTTCTGCCCTTCTAATTTTTTTGTAGAAATAGTTCTGAGTGAGGAGACTCCAATAAAGTATCTCATTTAACCCTTAGTTGACATTTGGCCAAAACAGTCCCAATTCAAAAATTGGACCGGCCCACACAAAAGCACTTCAAAATCATGCAAAACATCAAAATTTTGAAAATCCAACTGTGTGGAGTTGTACAAGACTTCAAGCTGAATATTTCAATTAAAAAATATATATTGATGAGAAATTATAAATTCTCACAATTGAAAGTTTAAACTTTTTAGTTTCAAGCAGTTTTTGAAATTGCAAGCTTTTTAAGACTTAGACTAAGATGGTGTGCTCCAGGTATTGTAAAAATATTTGGTGGTAGATAGAAAGCATGGATATGGAGTCATGTGAGAAAACTGATTGTTCAAAAAAAGTTGAAATGAATGAATAATCATTTTTAAGACAAACAAAAATCTTTGACAATTTGGCATTGTGATTGGAATTGACACTATCATTTGATTCAGCTCTTGTTTTCAAAATGTTGAAAACATTGGACAGCAAAACTTCTCATTGACGTTAGCATCTATGTTGAACCAAGTTACCCAACACTTCCTATCATGAGAAGAAGTTCAAAAAAAATTGGCCATGTAACCGTGGACAAGAAACTCTTATTGGAAGAGCAAGCCCTCATTGACATGGTAGCTGCAAACCATGTATGTCACATTTTGAAACCATTACGCCCACCTAGGAGAAGGGGAGGGTTGGAGGAAGGTTTAAGGGTTAAGCATTGTAATCATTTTGGCTTTTTTTTGCTAGGTAAATTGTAATTACATGTGTCTTCTTCTTTCTTTTGCAGGCACATACCACCATTTTTTTCCATCAATGTGGACTTAGAATAGTTTTAGCAATGTAGTGTAGTTGGGGAAATAACATTATTTACCATATCTAATTTTATTGTTAAATGTTGTTATTCCCGGTCCCCCACCAATAAAGAGGAAATATTGGACAATATACACCAAGAGGGGCATTTAAATGTCACGTGTGAAACAATCAATGATCAATTGTAATCAATGTCTGTCCAATCAATGTGACCGACCGACCAACGAAGAGTAATTGTTTTTTTAAAGGCGTTTTGACACCCCCACAATATTGTGCAAGGAATTTACAAGAGGTGATCGCATTTTTTCACACCATGTGATGCTGACTTACTTCATCCAAAATTTCAATGAAATGCAAATTTTGCAGCTGAAGCTGCCTGACGATCTGACCATCCATATTTCTATTGTATAGGATGACTACATTTACATTACCCAGATCAAAACAATGGAATCACTTTCCCCACCAACTTTTTGCGAAAAACATTGATTATAAAGAGACGCGCATTTGGTCATACTGTGGACCAGCCGGCCTTTTTCCTTTGTAGGACCTACAGGACACCTAACGTTTTGAGAATGGATGTAATAAATGACGGTTGTTTGTTTGTTTCCAACCGCAATGAAATTACGCCAGAAAAACTCTAGCTAGGGACCCAAAGTGAGGGAGAAGGCAAAGGTCAAATATTCCAGGTAACATAACAAAGCATTTTTGAAGAGGCCTTTTTCTTTCCTGGCAGAATTTCATCAAAAAGAAAATTTGGAAGATAAAAATAAAGTGATTCTTGAAATTTTCAATAGTCAGTTGGGAAAAATTAAACAAAAATCACCAGATTTCTATACTTGGTTCACGTAGCTAGTGAAGAATATAGCATGATGTTTGATTTTTAAAAACTTTCATCTCTTGTTTTATAGCCAAATTTGGCTAAATTTTCCTATGGTTTGGTTGACTGTTTGTTTGGCTCCATCACAAACTTAACCCAATATATTTTTTAAACCATAATTTTTGTGTCTTATTTCCAGTACTTTTAAAGAGTTTTTTTTTGTTTTTTCCTATGTGGGACAGGTTGTTGCCTGTTGGTTTCACTTTTGGTTCTGCCAGTTTCACTTGTGATGTGAATCAATGGTAGGGGATCATCCCCTTATACACTGAAACAAGCCTGCACTTTCGATGTGAATCAATGGTCAGGGAACACCCCTTACACTCTGGAGAAGGCCATGGCAGAACCAGTTGTTAGTTGTTACCTGCACTTGTGATGTGAATCAACGGTTGGGGAACACTAGTTACACTCTGGAACAGGCCTTGGTAGAACCGGTTGTTACCACCAGACAGAACAACGTCTCACTGCACCGGGCTCAAAGTGCTACTGGGCTAGGTGGAAAACAAACAAACAAGAAACTTGCCCTCATTGCCCCCACTAGCAATGGGGCGCTATTCCATAATACCACAACAACAATGGATTCAACGAGGCTAAGGGCAAGGAAAACGGGAAGGAAATAGGAAAGAAATTAATGTTGATAGTTTTCCTATAATAATACTAATGAAAGGAAATGGAAAGAGGAAATGGGTGGTGGGCGGGGCCCGCCCGGGCTTGGGGGCGGGGTGAAAGCGAGGCTATATATTGCCCCTTTGCATCTCCATGTCCTCCTTCCTCTGATATGCTCTTCAAAGTCACATCACTTCGCGGGCGTGCTCTCTTTTTCTCTCTCTCTACACTCTCTCAACAAATCTCTCATTATTCAACTTTGTCCCATCTATTTCCTATGTCTTTTCTCTTTCCTGTCCGTTTGCTGTTTCTAGTAGTTGTTTTGGCTTGCTCCTAGACACCGTTGGAGCTTGCTATCGTGTAGTTGTAGTCCCTCTCCCCCACCCACCCGCCCAGCCCCCAAAGCTGCTGGGCCCGCCTAATTTTCAGTCACCCATTTCGTTTGCTACTTCTGTATGCAATTATCAAAAGACGGGGGGAGAGATTTGTGGTTGTATGTATGTTTTGGAGGAGGAGGTGGAGGAGGGTGTGAGTTTTGAAGAATTTCCCTCGCCAACTCCACCCAGTGAGTTTTAGAAACCACTCACGTCCCTGAACCCAAGTAGTTTTTTTGAAACCCTTTATTGAGGTGGGACGTGTTGTACAAATAAGTAAGTCCAGTTTGTTGGCTAGAACTCACTCGTTCGGGACCACTACTGCAGTTACGGTCCTTGTTTGCAATTTTATGAACGAAGCCTTCCAGAGTATTGCATGGCCTTAAATCCCGAGTAGCACTTCTGCTGCAGGTCTAAGACTTTGATTCCGGTGATCACCCGGTTATTTTGCACGAAAGATTTGCAGGCATTGAAGAAGTCAGTTGGCACGCTGTGTTTTAGATTTTATTTTTATTTTTTTGAGGTCTGACTGGAGTACTGCTTGTAAGCTTACTGCGGGGATGTTGTAACATGAGTGCAATATATATGCCCTCCACATTGCTGGCGATCTTTTCTGTTTTTTTTTTTTTTCGGGGTTTCCAGCTTAGAGTTTAGTGGAAATTCGAACAAGTTTGGCAGCTCCAAAAACTGTAGGTACTTGTTTATCATTCTCGGAGAGAGAAGCTCCAGGCAATTTTAACAAACCTGAAGCTGTGCTTTGTCCTGTAGATCAGAGCTGCGGAAGATGGTGCTCAAGGTGACAGAAGTGAGTTATAATTTAGATAGATTGTTGGAACAGCAGACAGAGATTGAGAGCAAGGAAGTGGGATTGCTGAGCTCCAGTTTGTCCAGGCTAGGAGATGGGTACCTTGCAGCAACAGGGAGTCTCAGCTTGCGATCATCCTGCAAGAGATCGGCATCACTCATTTGTGCTGCTGCAGAGCCGCTGATCACTTCATGCCCGTCTTCGATTTCAACCAGCTTGTCATCAAGTGCGACCTCATCTCTAGTAATACCCGCTACTTCTTCCCGTGCAAAAGCAGCGACGACGACGACGACGCCACTATCCAGCAGCTCATCTTGCTCGAGTCATCATCATCATCATCATCATCATCATCATACCTGCAGCTGCCCTCGACCGATCACCCCCATTTCAACAGCCTTGCCCAAATTGCGCAACTCCGGCTACAAAATTAGCGATCACAACGGGGGGCATATGGTGAAGTGGCTGACTGCTATGAAGGCGCAGTCGCCACCGCATTTCCGCTCTCTCATTGGCGATCACAAATTCGACTTCTTCGATGCTAAGGCCGCCGAATACGCCGCCTGGACGGTAAAGTCGATCGCCTCGCATACACTACCCGAACTCTCGAAATTTTTTCTTTTCTTTTATTTTGTGGTGTCAAATTGTGCAGCAGATCTTTAGTTACAGTCCCTGAGACAGATCTAGATTCGTAGAGATCTTCTGATCTTAGAACTCTTGTGTAAATTGTGGGCGGTGGGTGTTCGAGCGAAAAAAAAAAAAAACGGACAACATCGGTCGGACTGTAGCGAAATTATTGTGGGCGGTGGGTGCTAGAGAAAAAAAATAACAGCAGACGTCGGTCGGACTGTGGCCAAATCGTGGCCGGTGGCTGCAGGTGCTTGAGAAAAAAAACAGCCATCGTCGATGGACTGTAGCTTAAAGCGATCAAGACTGACTGACTGACTGACATACATCTTTGTGTGTTTTGCCCTTTTGTCTTTTGGTTGGCAGGAGAAGCATATACCAATTCTGGACGTATTTGAGAAAGTGATGAAGACAGCAAAAGGGAAGCAGGTGGCTGTTTTTTTAGATTACGACGGCACACTCGCACCCATTGTTGAAGATCCAGATCGCGCATACATGTCTGACGATGTAAGAAGTCTCTAAGCTCTGAGATCTCTAGTGAAATCTGCCCCTGGGCCATAGAGGGCTTTGTGTAATTTCTTTCTGGTAGATCAAGATCTAGATACATAAATCTATTTCTTGATAATTGCAACAACCTTGTGGCATCAGATTTCCATATGAAGCTTGCTTACTTGAGTTGCTACAGTATCTGTGATGATTACTGCCCTGCAAGTAGAGCAGAATACTTGCAGAAGACTTAGGTTTTTTCCCAATAGACTTAGCAGCTTGGAGGCAGGTTCTCTAGGTAGATTTGAGTGGTATCTACCTGTCACCACCAGACCTGTTGCAAGTACAGGAGAAGGGTCTTTCTCTTGAGAACCTGCCTTCCAGGATTTGAGGTACCTGTGTCACAAGGTCTGTAGGCCAAGTGGAAGGTGTTGAAAATCACAGAAGGTTCCATACATTTAGGTCTCTTCTCCAACTTTAAAACCTGTCAGATTATGATGATACCTTGGCTGGGACCTCACAAAATATGTAAGGCCAGACCCTGTACAAACTGGTGGGGACCTTACCATAGACATAGTGTGTCTGAGTCTGTCCTTGTTATTCATGAAGCAAAATTGCACAGGTTTTGAATCCAAACTGGCAGGTCAAGAGAGGGTTAAGTTGTTAGAGGGCATGGACATTAGCCCAAGTTCCAAATGCCCCAGAGCAATATAACCTACTTTCTAGGATTTGAGGTACCTGTGTCACAAGGTCTGTTCACCAAGTGGAAAATGTTGAAAATCTCCGAAGGTTCCAAACATTTTGGGCCCTTCTCCAACTCTAAAACCTGTCAGATTATGATGATACCTTGGCCAGGACCCCACAAAATATGTAAGGCTGGGCCCTGTACAAACAAGTGGGGACCTTATGGTATATGTAGTCCTTGGTATTCAAGGAGAAAAAAATCTGACAGGTTTTAACAGGTGGGTCAAGATAAGGTTAAGTTGTTTGAGGGCATGACAATGAAGGCATTAGCCCAAGTTTCAAAAGCCCCAAAACAATGTAACCCCCCCCAATATGACTGCCCTTCCTCAACATGAAGAAACTGACATAATTTGAATCTGTCACCATCTTGGAGGAGCCTTATAGATTTGTCATCTGCCTTGGAGGCCAGGAAGAAGATTATGAGCACTTTGCAAGGTATCTGTAAATACCAAAGGAAAAATCAGGTCAAGAACTTATGTAAAAGGAGAGGGGTGTATGTTCCAAACCTTCCACAATTTGAGGTACCTGTCACAAGGCCTGTAGGCGAAGTGGAAGATGTTGAAAGTCATGGAAAGTTCAAAAAGATAGGCCCTAAAACCCATCCAATATAATTATGATGACACCTTGATGGTGAGGACCTTACGAACATATGTAAGGCAATGTACAGCCTAGTGGGAACCTTATGTGATATGTATAACCTCTCCCCATTATACACTAAGCAAAATCTGAAAGGTTTTGAAAATTGTGGTAATGCTGTGTATGTGACAGAGTTGTTGTACTTGTCTCCCCTGTGCAGATGAGGGCTACTGTCCGTGAAGTGGCTACTTTTTTCCCCACTGCAATCATCAGTGGAAGAGGTAGACAAAAGGTGAGTTTTGATAAAAGCTTTTTACAGTCTTATGGATCTCTCTGCCCTGCCTTGCCATCTAAGATATATACTGTAGTAGCCTAGCAATTTTGGCACTTTGATGTTGAACATTTGATATATTTTCTCCAAAGATTCTGGCATAACCATTAAGAAATCATTACGTTGCCCTTTTACTTGTTAATTACCTTGATCATTTCTCAGAAGTTCTGAGTTTTTTTCTCATAACTACTTGGTGCCAAACCTGCTGGGTTACTACAGTGTGTACAATATTTTCCAGTGATTGTGTAGGTGGCCGCAGAGTGTTGTTTCTTTGTAATTTAAATTCAGTGATTTTGTGCACTGGGTGGGCATCACATTGAATGTAGTGAGTGTGAGACTGGTTTGTGGTGGTGTGTTTTTTGACAGGTCTACGAGTTTGTACAATTACCAGAGCTGTTTTATGCAGGAAGTCATGGCATGGACATCATGGGACCTGCTGATGTTTGTAATGGCTTTAAAGCTTCTGGAACACTAGCCAAAGACAAGAAGGTAAATTGTCAGATTTGCCCAGGCCCTGATTTTATGATTGAATGAGTAGTCAGTCAGTCTCCTTTGAACTTGGAAGATGAATCTGTACTACCATGTATGTTGTAAAATGTATTTTGTGTACAGAAGAAGAAGAAGAAGATGGCAACTCAGTTTTGGATGCTCAAGTACACTCCTGCTTTTGTTGTGGCAACAGGGTAATGACATTGTCTTCTTCCAGCCAGCAAGCGAGTATCTGCCTTTGATTAACAAGGTAATTCTTTTTTTCTTGTCTGGACAAGAAGCTGGGTAGGTCTCTTGTTGCACTCATCATCAACATTGGGAGTCGTAATCAAAATGCAATTAAATTTCATGTGGAGTTAGGTCAGCTGGGAATTTCCGTAGAAGATTCCCATTCATTCAGGTGTTCGCTGTAATGGGTGGTGTTCAGATCTCAAAAGAGATTTCATTCATGTCTTGCATAATGTTTCTTTCCTAACAATTTTTTTTGTGTAAGCAATTGTTCCTTATTCACCAGAACAAGAGCTGATCTGAGGGGGTTCATCCATGAGTTTTTGGCACTATTAGCCAAGTTTCATGGAAGACGTGCATGTTGATGTAGGTGTGTAAACTCATGGAAGACAATACAAAGGACATTGAAGGAGCCAAAGTTGAACACAACCTGTTCTGTGCGACTGTGCATTTCCGCCGGGTGAAGGAAGAGGTAAACATTGTGGTCCATCTTGTAGTTGCATAACTGAGACATGAGCACAATCTATGTACTCCAGTTCACCCTATTCTTGAACTGTTGGATTGTATGTTTTGTTCAACAACTTCTCTTTCTGGCACATGCTAAATTTTCTGTTATGTTGACATCTCTGCTATTGGTTTTATGTTCAGTGGCTGTAAAGGAATTGTCATAGCACGTGTGGACCACCCTGTTTGCAATTGAAATGTTTTCAACGCTTTTTATTCATGCTTTGAATAGTCCAGAGACTGTTTCCAGAGAATGTATGGGCATGTGCGATTCAACTCATTGACTTTTTGGTGGTCTAGTGGAAGGCATTTCTCACACTAAGCACCATGCTTGATTGTAAGAAGCACCCAAATGTTCCAGGACAGCATGGTTATCTCTTTGTCTTGTGCATGCAGTAGGTTAGAGGGATGTTGCTGAGGATAGAAATTCCATACTGAAGGGTATTCATCTGGTGATTTCTGGCCTGCATTCTTTTGATCTCCTGTGCCTCTTGTTGCAATTCTTTGACTGTTTGTGTCTGGTTTTCATCTGAGATTTGGGTCAATTGGAAGCTGTGATTAGCATAGCTGACAGCAGTCTCTCCTCCTTAGCACTTTTTCCCTTGTGCAGGTGTCATGGAGGGTATGCAGGTGTGTGGCCACATGGTATTAAAAAGCCTTTGTTTAATGCATGATTAAATTAGTTGCTAAAATGTGAGAAGGTGGGCTTCAATGTCTTTTTTCTTTCCTGCCATTGGGAAATGAGTTTTGATGCTTGATTCAAGATTGATGAAATCCCAATGTTTGACAAGATGCCCAGAAGCTGCTGTGCATGAAATAGATACCCTAATCCCAAGTAGCTTCTGGGCTACTTGTCCTGCTTCATGTGCAGACACTACATAGTTGGGTGGGACTAAAGGTTAGTCTGCATGTTTCAAAAATGTCCATTCTGGAACCTTAAGGCCTTAGCCTCATAGTTTTTGCTAAGAGATTTACTTACTGGGGTGTTTCTGCTAAAGAGAGATGTAGGATCCTCCTTCCTTCAAGTTCTGCTGTTTATTTAGAAAGATGATGTCAGCAGGAAATGTCTTTTTGTCAGCTACACTATATCTTTGAAACATTCCCCTCAAAGTCTAAGAATATTCTTTTCGGTCAAATTGAGTTTCTGTTTGGAAGTCCATTTATGGATTTTGTTGTTGAAACATATAATCAGGTGTTCACTGCCTTGTTACAGAATTGGGTGCGACTTGCAGAGAGGGTGGCCAATGTCATGAAGGGTTATCCCACATTGAGCCTGACTCATGGTCGCAAGGTACTAGAGTCTTGTGCCAGTCAATGCTGTTGGGTACAACTTCAATGCTTACAAGTTCTGATTTGGTCTGCTGTTGGTCTCAAATACACACTTGAAGGTTGCTGAGATTCTTTCTGTTTATTATCATTTCCACAGTGAATGCTTGCGTCACTGATTTCAGAACTGACACTGTTATGCCCTGTAACCTCCAGGTATTGGAGATTCGGCCAGGAATAGCATGGGATAAGGGACAAGCTGTCAATTTCCTTCTGGAGTCACTTGGTAATTAGAGCATTTAATCTGCATTGAACCTCTATGTGGATTATGTGCGGAACCTCCTATTTTCTGCACATGCAATTCATGACTTGACAAGTGAGGAGGGTAGTCTGGGTAATGGAACAAAGAGGTAGAATAGAACATGTCTGAATGCCAGTGGTGTACATATGGCAGGTATGGCAAACCCAAATGATGTGCTGCCAGTGTATATTGGAGACGATCGAACAGACGAAGATGCCTTTAAAGTAATTTCAATATCCTTTTGTACCACATCTTGTCAGATTTGTGCCCCATGATTATGTACCAATCTGGTGGACAATGTACAACATATATATATATATAAATATATTCTCAGTTGCTAATGAGAGTGTGGGTGCATACCTTTTGTATGTGTACCCAGTTGTTGAATGGGATGAAACATGGGTGTAGCATTCTGGTATCCACAGTACCCAAAAGCACAAATGCAGCTTACTCCATCCGCAATCCGTCTGAGGTGTAAATTCTATGTGAAAGCTCTTTCTCATTCCAGTACTCAAGACACCAAGCACCTACTACCCAGTTGATTAAACTTTGAATTTGTATGATCTCTCCTTTGTCCCTGTAATGGACAAACCTACTGAATCCTACTGAATCTTTTGAAAGTTTTTGGCTCCTTGCTCCCTCATATTTTCATAATGTTTTTTCTATTGTGTGCCAGGTCAAACAGTTTCTGCATCAGCTTGTGCAATGGAGAATGAACAAGAACCCTTCAACCAGCTCAAGAAGTGGTTTCCATGACCACCTCCATGAGCAACTCCACACTCAAGTACAAAAGAACGCCTTAGCCCCATCTATCTATCACACGTGAAGCTCACCAGCTGCTTCTGATTCTTACCTTGTATACATGAAGAGGCCCTTTGTCCTTCCACACAGCTTTAGGAAGGAAAAAGTTTTCAACTCTCTCCTGTCTCATGTATGCTGCAATTTGTCTGTATCAGAAGAAGGCCATACATGCAAATTTGGACATGAAAAAACTGAAATACTTTCAGGCTGAAGCTGGTGGTTTTTGTAGAAGCTCTCAGAACTAAGTCTTTTAAGGGGGAGCAAAAATCTAATTCTTTGGATAGAAGCAGGAATTACCTGCCCTTTATATTTGATACCCAAAATTATGGCTTACCCAAGAAGATATGATTCCCAAAATTCTTCTCACTACAGCCATCAGTGAGAAATAAAATAGCCATCAGTCCTCTCAATACAAATCCTGGATCTTTTTCTTTTGTAACCAAAGGCAAGTGGGACTCTGGTCATAGACAGAGTTCATTAGAACAGTGAGACATTTATGATCACAGATTTTGTTGACAATTATATTTGGAATGAAATATCTGATTATAGCATCTGATTATAGCATCATATATATACTTTGTAGATGTGCTCTTTTATCCCTAAGACTGGATCAGCAGTTCTATGTGGCTTTTTTGCATCATAGATATGTACATTTGTTTGTGCCGGTGGACTCATGAGCAAAATATGTGATAAAAGGACCACTTTGTTATATACGTGATTTGGGTTATAGTATTGCTTGATTTTGTACATCTATCAGTGACAAATGTTCACTTCTGTGGTGTGATTTTCCTGTTTTTAATGAGAGGAATTATGTGCACAAATCTTGCAGTTCCCCTATAACTAGTGGATCTGCAGAATCTTGATGTGATGCCTAGATTTGAAAATTTCAAAGCTCTTGTTTGGGTATGCAGCTTTGAGATAAACAAATGACATTAAAACCAAAATGAATTCAACTTGCACTTCCTGGATCAGGTTGGTTTAAGATAGCAGCTAACTTACATGTCCTAGTTGCAAAGTGAACTCATAATAGTTGCAAAGTTGCTAGGAGCCTCTAGTGCTTGGACTGTTGGCTTGTTGCTAAGGAGCCCACTTATAACACGGGGTTATTTGTACATCAATTATGTGGAAAACATTGTCAATACCTAAGGGTGGAAATCTTAGGGCAAGATCACAGTGGCCCATTATGGATATTAAAAGTATGCAATAATTTCAGGTCATATTTACTCACACTTGACCAAATTGTTCATCATTTTCAAATTTGCTTTCCATGATTCATGGTGAAAGACATGAAATGGAATGTCAAAGATACAGTACTAAGTGTGTCAACAATACCTTTGTCTTCCATTCCCACTCACATCAATGCAGACATGATTGGTGTTGTGGTTTATTTTTATGTTTTTAGTGTATAGAAGTGTGTGTGTCAATAATATCCTAGGATGAAGGTTGCCAAACAAGGATTGTATAAAGCATCAAATTTAGAATTCATTCGTGATGATCTAGAAGCTTTCATTGCTAGGGTGTGTTATGATGGATTTAAGTATTGGATTTAGATTCATTATAGAGTGTAGTAGCTTAATGGATTTTGGCCCCTAGGTAATGGGTCTATTTTTATATGAGGATTTTTGAGAGAGGATATTTTGGCTTGTCTTGAAACTTGAGATTTAGTTATATAGTTATAATATCTTGAAGGATTATGATTTCTTTTAGAGGATTTTTTGAAGATTATATTTTTGCATGGTGAAATAAATTCTTCTTTTCCCTTAAGATACTTTTTATGTAAATGGCAAGGCCACAGTGTGACACCCCCCTTGTTGCTTAGGACTCAACACCATTTTCAACAACAAGCATTAACCAAAGCTCGAGAGTTTATTTAACTAGGAGAATGTTATGTCATATTAGCTTTTCATGATTACACAATGTTTATTCAATGCTAAGACATTACATTAATTGAATATGGTTTATCATTGCCTTCATAATTAAAGATGGCAATTAAGAAGCTTTGGGGCAAAGGTTTCACAATAAATGGAAGAATGTTAAGGCACCTTTTACACTAGAGACTAAAAGCTCATGACCATTGAAATACAAAATCTATGATTGGAGGAAAAGGATTTTGAAGGTATAAGTTCATTTTTCACAAAACTTGTAGGCCTAAGGAACCAAGGAAATGAAGATGGATGAAATCTTGACATGGGATCCTAAGTGCCAGTTTATGGATAATGTTTCATGCTCTACCAGAGGTCGAGCTAAGCCCACCTCAAATAGGTGGGCTTGGCCTAACCTCTATTAGACCATGACCTCTAAAAACCCTCCATTGGTTGAAATTTATTTTAACATGTTGTTAGGTGGGCACAGAAGTCAATTATACCATGAACTTTAAAATCCAAAAAAATTCTTTTTTTTCCAAATGTTTTTTTGAAGCATTGACTACATAACCATAATTACTTAGAATTTTTTTTTTAAATTTTTAAAAAATTTTGCCTACAATATATATATATAAAGTAATTGGAGGGAATGTTAGCATTTCTTTCCAAAATTTTGGACTTTCAATTTTTTTTTGAGGCATTGATTGCAAAACCATCATTAGTTAGAATTTATTTAAATATTTTTCTGTAACTATTTTAACTTCAATAAAAACAAGTATGTTTTTGAAAACAGAAATTGAGGGGGATGTTGGATTTCTTTCCAAAAACATTTTTACTGTTTGAATGTTTTTATTTTTCTGGAAAGTTGTGAGGAGGGATGCATGAAAGACAATGGTTGGAAAAAGAAAAGCAAACTGAAACAAGTTGAAACGCAAAAAGTAAAGAAGAAAAAAACAATTTCCTAAGTAGCAGCAACATTTGTTTTGTGCAAATTTTTGCATCCAAGTGACAAAAAAGTAAAGTGATAATATTATTCTATCACAAATTCCCTCCTTTTAAAAAATATTACTACCTTTGTTGGAGGGAAAAAACAATTCCAGGGAAGAACTTATGATATTTTGACTATTTTTTTGTTTTGGGCTAGGTGTTCATGCATGCATTAAACAATAGCAATGAATTAAATGTAGCATTAGGCTTGATGCAATTTCATGATAGTGCCCAATAAGGGAAAAAAATCAATTTCTTTTTTTATTATACTTGATGTGTGATGAACTTGTGACTATTACTTGTCTTTCTTGCACCACCACTTTTAAAAATAAAATTGGGATGATTTGGTTAAAGTTGTCCCTTCTTTCCCAAGGTTTGGATTTAATTTTTTTAATTCTCATTCTTTTCCACGGACAAAAGAAAAAAAGTCTCTACACAACTTCCTCAAGAAGATAGGGACCTACAAGTTTCCAAGGGAAAGGAACTTAACCAAATTTCCCCTTCTCCAAGGGGAAAGGAACTTACAACTTTTTCCTGGCAAATGGGCCCAATATAAGGTTATAGGAATTGCATCACGCCCAATGTCACATTTAATTTGTTGTTCATATTTAGTTTAATGGTTCCTATTTTCTACTCCTTGGATAGTTTTTTTTTAAAATGTAGCCCCAATTAATGTTAAATGATTGTTGGGATAATTACTCATAATGTTACACCCAAAAATAACATCGGGTAGTAGATTTTTTTTGAGGAGGTAGTGAACTAGTGAGAAAGAGAAAGGAAACATTTTGAGGTGGGTTGAACCACCCATCACCAAGCATGTACCTATCATCAAACACTTTCTAATATTTTCTTCATTCCTTAACCAAATTGAATAATTTGAAAATTGTCTTTCATGCTTTGACCACTAAAGTAGAAGGTTTTCTCCTTTTTCCAATGGCACATCGAATGTGTGAAAGCATGATAATCCCCATCGAACTTGCACTTACACATATAATTCCCAAATAAATTAGCTTGAGGTGTGCAAATCACAAACAAAAAAAAACAATTCACAATTTATTTCAAATAAATTTTTAAAAAAGAATGTTTAATCATCCAAAACAAGTTTCATCCTTTGACACACCTACTTCAAAAACAACATTAATGTCATGCATAATTTCTTATACAACATTTGTAAAAGCATTCAACCATCCATGAAATTTCTAATATAAACTTTCAAATGTTGGCCACCTTTTAGTAATAAAAATTACTAATGTCCCACTAAACTCGAGTTCTTGAATCAAGGATCAAACATGAGAACAAATGGCTTTTAAAATTTTCAAAGAATCCATGAAATCAAAGAAAGGCATAAGAACAATAATCACTTGTTGTTGCATATTAACACCAAGTTGTTTCTCCTTGGTGCACATATCCATGCCTTCAACAACATTAACTTCTACTTGTAATTCCAATCTATCCTTGGAAAAGTTGCACATATAATGATTATTGAGGCAAAAGCATCTAACAATAGCCAACACCCATGACATTGGTTAAGTATATGAGTAGTCACAACAAGAAAAAATGGGCCACAAATTGCCCAAGTATGTGTTGAAGGAATCCTATTGGTTAAAGCTTCTATTTGGCAACTATAACAATTGATAATTGCAACTTGATAAGCTAGGCATTACTTGAACATGGCAACTTTGGATGCAAAGCATGTCTTCATGAGAATTATTAACTTTGCTCAAACAAACTAGAATTTCGACATTCTTGCCTCCATTTTTTTGCCCCTTTGCACAATGGACGATGAAAAAAGAAGATCAATTTTATTCCACATTTAACTAGCTACAAATTCCTACAATGCAAAAAATTGAAATTGCCAACATACATACCTCATTTTTTGGCCATGTGATGTAAGCTCAAGAAAGGATGTTTGTGCAAATTTCACATTAACTAAACCTAGGTACTTGGAAATCCTTTCATCAAATTGGTTGCATATTGAGCTACCTTGTTCATGGCATATCCAAAGCACAAACCATAAAAAAGAACATGCAAATTTAATGCCCTACATGCAATAACATATTTTAGAATTGTGGTCATGCTCCCCAATTAGTGCCTTTGTCTTTCACACAACACAAGATCTTGGAGGTGAAACCAAATTTCTCAAGCATGTCCTTCAATTGCCTTGCTAATTGGTAAACATTAATATTCTAACACTATGTTTATTCTAGAATCTATTTTTTCTCATGTTATTTTCCATATACATAATCTATTTTATAACAAATCAACTACAAAAATTAGAATAAAACCCAACCAAAAATCCATTACAAAGCACAAATTTGTACAATTTTAACTTTTGTAGTAATCTAAAACAAAATTAGACATTCGTATTAATGGAAGCAAAAAATATGGAAAAAAATAAATCGCAGTAACATTGTTCTTCTTCATCAAAATTATTTTCTAATCTCAATTAAACTTCTCCATTTCTAGACTACTTCTTTTCTCTCATATCCTAATTCCTCCTCAAAAAAACTAATATGATAATCATCCTCCTTCCTTTAATGCTTTTCTAAATATCTACTCATATTCCTACCATAAAACTAGTTTGAATCAGTCTTCATTAGTCTTAATCCTACATAATCATCCTTTGTTCCACCCTATTAATATTAAAACTATCTTTGTTCAGTCTAACCAACAAGGACAACATAGTTCTTTATCCAATAACTCCATCTAGTTTATCCAACAAAGACAATACAATTATACCTTTAACATTATCACCCCTTAACTTTAGATTCCGTCTTCAAAATCTTGTGCATAAAAAAGTATGAAAATGTCTTCGAAGAACAATTATAGATTGAGGCTACTATTCAAAATAGACTAACATTTCTCCTTGACTCACTTTTTGTAGTTATCTGTGCTACATGAGGTATTTCTTGATTTATAAATTGTTGTCCTTCTTCTATAGTTACTTCCTCAATTTGTAGTTGGTTTTGTGGATCCACCTATTGTTGAATATATGTAGTTATCTATGTGTAACCATTATCTTGGGATGTTGTCATTATAGCAGTTGATGTAGCTAACTCTATTGATGGAAACATTATAGTTGTTATGGCATACTTAATCGACTTTGTTTGGGCATATACTTGTTACATCTCCTCCTGCACTATTGTGATTTCCTTTGTAGTTTGGCCATCTAGGTGAGTAAATGCCTATTCCCCCATGATTTCCTTTGTGGTATCTCTTCCCTTCATCTCTGTAGGTATAGTTGATTGAACCTCTAGTGATTCTCCACTTGGACCTGCATCATACTAGTTAAAGTCTAATGTGTCAAAATTATCTTCTGGAATCACAAGAGGTATGTCATACCAAAAATCAATATAAGTTTTTTGATATGCTTTCAACTTCCTTCTATAGCTATTTTCATTTGCTTTGTGTTCATCAAACAAACCCTATATGTCTTTTTGTGGAAGATCTTGAACTAAGTTCCACCATTCATCAACCTCAAAAGCTTATAACTGCATTGACTTATATTTAGTCCTTGGAATAATATTTTGCATCATGATATTATCATACTCCTTCAATCAATGCTTAAATAAGTAAGGTTCCATGGTCGTTAGTGTGTCCACAATTACTTATATTCGTTTGGCATCATGTTGTAACTTTTGTATGGGCCTATTACAAGTAATTTGATTCTTATCTTTTTCTCTGATAAGTTCATCCTTCTAGTGCGTGTAGTAACTTAAATCTCTTCTTTGAATTTGAAAATCTCCTTCTCCTATGCCTACACTATACTTTACAAACTATTCTTGTCATGTGGCAAAGTTGTAGATTGGACCTCAAATTCATATGCTTGTTTTTTCAAGGCCTAATACTTTGCCTCCTCCTTTTCAAGGTTCACTTCAACAAGTCTCTTTCCTCCCTTATGGTGTCAAAAAATTGCAGTTGTTATTCCAAAGTATACTTCTTTTGATTTGGTAGAATCACATCCATTTGAAGCTTGTTCATTCCTCTTTACTTGGCCTAAAGTACCTTGTTGTTTGAACTTCAATGGCCATGATGTGATGCTATAAATTTGTAACCTCTTGTGTTACAGTTGTAACTTTGGCCCTAACTTTAACTTCTCTACTTCATTTTTTTCATGCTAGAATTTGAGTCCTAACAACTCAATCCTAATACGTTCCATCTTCTTATAGTTTGTTACATACTAAAACAATCTAACAAATCTTTCTTTGCCTCTTGACTCAAAGATCCACTTGTATGTGGTGTTTGAAATAATGGAATATCCTTTATGGATGCTTCTATATAGATGGCATTACACTCCTATAGGTCGTAAACCGAACTCCTGAATCATACAATCCTATTGAAGATGATGGCCTATCATCCTTGTTGAGAATTCAAGCTCAATTAATTAGGTTTCATTAGTTACTGGAGTAGGAAAGTAATTAGGTTACTTTCACAAGGTTGAATACTTTCTTTACTTATATTAGTTTGGTTATTTGTGGTTTGGTCTTTTAGTTAAATACCTTGGTGTTGATGGTTTGTCTCTTTTTTCTTCATTACACAAGTTTGTGTATTTCATGTGACAAAAAACTTGAAGAGTTCTTGATGTTATGTTTCGAGTTGTGAACATCATGTTGTAGTTTCTTTTCAATAAAGATTTATGTTTGCACTTGAGTAGATCTCCTATTTGTTAACATGGTATCAAAGCTTAGGTTGTTGAATGAGAAAGTTAAAAAAGATTTCAAGTTATAAAATCTCTTGAACTAGAGCTTGAGAGTCTCTAGTAATATCATAGGAGTGTGTCAGGTGCAAAAGAGAAAAGAGGAAAGGAAAGAATGTGAAAAGAAAGAAAAGAAAAGAAAAGATGTGAGAGGAGATCAACATATCAAAGGTTGTGGAAGTCAGATTTTTAAATCTAAATCTAGATCTACTATGAAAAGATCTTGAAGTGAAACTTGGAGAGATTATAGAATATTATAAGATGTTTCTATTATCAAATTTTCAAAAGAAAAGGATATGTTTTGTGAGAGTTATGAGCCTTTGAAAACTTTGTGCCAAATCTTGTTTTTTGGTCATATCTCCTTTGTTTCAGCATTTTTGGATCTGTAGCTTTAAAATCTTATATATCATAAATGAATATATGTGTGAGAGAAATTTCATGTCATTTGGATATGTATTGAGAAAGATCCAAACATCTAAAGTTTCAATCTTAATTTTGAAGTCAATTTTTTTTTAAAGTCATAACTCTTTGTGGTCATCATCAATAGAACTAAAATTTTGAGCAGATATAGAAGAAATATATTTAATGTGTTTCCCAAAATTTCAAGGAGTTTAAAGTTTCTAAAAACGAGTTATAAGTCATTTTATGTTCAAGTCCTAATTTGAAGTGATTTCAAGGAAGTAATAATATCTCTCATTTTATGAAGTTAAATGAGCTGAAATTTTGAGAGATCGTAGTAAACATAGTTGTTCATGTTTCATCAAAATTTCAAATCGATCTAAGGTCATATGTGAGCAATGTAGTTTTGCAAAGTTTCTGTGACAAAAGTTTGTTTTGAGAAGACATCAAAACAAATTTTTGAAGTGAAGCAAATACAACTTGGGAGAACTTGAAGGAAGGAGTTTGAGATTGGGAAGTGCAAATACATTATCAAGACCTTCATACAAAAGTGTGATATGTAATCATGTATTTAATATCATACGAAATATTATACGAGATACGTACATATACGTAAAACCCATGTATAATATAAAACTTCATATAATATTCAAAACATACATACATATGCAAGGTCCATCTTGTTCAACCTTAACCCTAACCCTAATCCTAGAAACCTAAGGAAAGAAAAACTTAATCCTAATCCTAGAAACCCAAGGAAGGAATTAAAATCATTTGTGAAACCCCAAGAAGACATTGAATGTTGCTTTGAGAGATGGTGGACAGTCTTTTTCAAATTGTAATTGAGAAACTAGATAAGAACAATTTCTAGGTGTGGAAATTTAGGATTATGAATTTATTGATGGAAAATGGCTATTAAGAATTCATAACTGGTGATGAATAATAACCTCCTCTCCTAGAAAACCCCACACAACAACAAATTTAAACCAATAAAACTTGACATGAAAAAGCAAGGAAAATTTTGTATTGGCTTTCTAAGAATGTGTCTGATTCCATGATTGTGCATATTCAAGATGCAAAATCACCCAAGCAAGCTTGGGATACATTAATGAAGATGTATAGCACCAATACATAAGTCTGTAAAATTTAGCTTAAGCAAGAGTTACATAATCTACAGAATAACAAGATGAACATCAGTGACTATTCTACAAAGGTGAAAAACCTTGCATATGTTATTGCATCTATAGGAGCCTTTGTAGATGATGAAGATCTAATGGTCGTCACTTTGAATAGACTTGGAAAAGACTATATTTAGTTTTTTACTTCAATAGCAGTTCAATAAACATTTCTCAATTTCCAAGACTTAACAACATTATTTATAAGTGAAGAGATGATAATTGTTGGTACTTCATCTAATGGAGGATCACAAGAAAATGTTTTCTACTCAAATACTAATAGAAGTAAAAGTAGAGGTGGTAAAACTTCATTTCAGGGTCGACACGGAATTCGCATGGTGGACATCATCAACATGAAGGTCAAGCTCATGGAGGTGGACGAGGAAACTTTTGAGAAAAAGGAAGTCGAAGAAGTTGTGGAGGTTGTGGTGGAAATCATCAAGGTCAACCAAATAACGACTCAAATTGCTATTACTATAAGAAATATGGGCACATGGCAAAGAACTATTATCAAAGGGAGCATGATGCACGAAATGGAAAGTTGTAACAAGGGAATTATGCATCAAGTAACAATCAAGGTGATGAGCAACTATTTGTGATGCAACACATGGCAAATTCAATGATAGGAGGTGTATCATATAATAATGTTTGGTATGTGGATTCTCAAGCTTCAAACCACATGACTAGTCATGGAGAACAGTTTAGAAACATAAATGATTTGAAAACACTAGGTTTTGTGGAAATTGGTGATGACACTACACATCCCATCACACAAATTGGCAAGGTGCCATTGTCCATGCAAAATGGGCAAACAAAGTATTTGAAAGATGTACTTCATGTTCCAACCATAACAAAAAAATTGGTTTATGTAGGCCAAATGGTGGAAGAAGGTTTACAGGTGACATTCAACCCAAATGGATGTTTTGTGGAAGACATGAAGAACCAAGACAAATTGATTACAAATGGGGAAAGGAATGGATGAATGTTCACTTTGGATGTGAACATGCTTGATGTGAATTCCATGTTATTCACACATGGAAAAGGAGCTGGAGATATTGGAATTTGGCACAAGCGGGTTGGCCATGTTAATCTCCAACGTGTTAAACTGATGGAGAAACAAAATTTTGTTGGAGGTCTTCCCAAATTTGGAATAGAAGAGGTGATGTCAAAAGTTTGTGAAACATGCCAATTGGGGAAGCAAGTTAGGCATCCATTCCCAGCTCAAACAATTCATGTAAGTTCCAAACCTTTGGAAATGATCCACTCATATGTGTGGACCACAAAGACAAAATCCATTGAAGGATGCAAGTACTACATGAGTTTCATTGATGACCACACAAGGAAGGTGTGGGTCTACTTCATGAAACACAAAGATGAAGTGTTTCAACATTTTTTGAATTTCAATGTAATGGTGGAGAAGGAGAACGGTGTGAGCATCAAGTGCCTAAGGTCCAATGGAGGGGGAGAATATTTTTCAAATGAATTCAGTGAGTACTTGAAGGAACATGGAATTCAAAGAAAGTATTCATGTAATTATTCCCCACAGCAAAATGGAGTTGCTGAAAGGAAAAACAGGCACATTGTAGAAATAACACGTGCCATGTTGAATGAGAAGAATTTGCCAAACTACTTTTGGGCTAAAGCAGTAGCAACTACAATATATATCATGAATTGAACACCCACAGCAGTAGTTCATGGCATGACACTTGAAGAAAAATTCACTGGTAAGAAACCCGATGTTTCACACTTCAAGTGTTTGGTTGCATTGCATATTTGCATGTTCCTGACGAGAAGAGATCAAAACTAGACCCAAAAGCTAAAAAGTGTATCTTCATTAGGTATTTTTTAAAACAAAAAAAATATAGATGTTTTAATCCTTCCACTTGGAAGTTGCAAGTGAGTAGAGATGTTGTGTTTGATGAGATGGTTAGCTAGTACTCACCACTGAAGGTAACAAAAGATGGAGAGGCTAGAAATGGTGATGTTTCATCAAATGTGGAACAAGAATCACAATTAATTAGTGGACCACAAGAGTCTTCAATTAATGGGTCCGGTAACATTCCATAGAAAGGAAGATTAAGATCTTCAAACATTGTACATGGTAGTTCTCAAACATCATCTATAAATCTTCATGTAGATGATGAATCAAGTGATTCAGAGAAGAATGTGGTTGAAGAATTAAGAATCCCTTCAATTACTATTTATGGAGCTCGGATGGCCAAGAAAGTTTTGAAAACACCTGACAACAATAGTGGAATACAAAGATCCACACAAATAAAGTACCTTGTATAAATACTCACATATGATGGTTTTGTAGCTCATCATTACACGTACATGGTGAGAGTTATATAGGAGGTTGAACCCACTTGTTTTGAACAAGTGGTTGGAAACCCTAAGTGGGACAATGCCATGGATGAAAAGATGGCGACTTTTGATGCAAATGCTACTTGGGAATTGGTAGCTTTACAAGAGGACAAGAAAGGAATTGGGTGCAAATGGGTGTACAAAGTCAAACACAATGCAAATGGATCTATGAGTAAATACAAAGCAAGATTGGTTGCCAAAGGTTATGCCCAAACTTATGGCATAGACTATGAGGAGACCTTTAGTCCAATTGCCAAAATGATAATTGTAAGAACAATCATTACTGTGGCAACAGCAAAAAGATGGTCTTTACATCAAATGGATGTAAAGAATGTTTTTCTTCATGCAATTTTTTCATTATTATGTGAAAAAGACAAATCATGGGATTATAATCATAATCATTTATGTTGATGACTCGATTATCACAGGAGATAATGATGTAGACATCTCTGATTTGAAGAAGCTTTTGAAGCAAAAGTTTGAGATGAAAGATTTGGGAGAGTTATGTTATTTCCTCGACATTGAGGTAATCCAGTCCCCTAAAAGGATATGGTTACTACAAAGGCAATATGCCTTGAACAAATTATCCGAATATGGGATGACGGGTTGCAAACCCATTTCAATTCCATTGGAGCAAAATGTGAAGTTAAGTGCAAATGAAGGAAACCTTATGGAGGATACTACTATGTACAGACACATAGTGGGGAGTTTGATTTACATGACCATCATAAGGCCAAATTTGAATTATGCAGTTGGAGTGGTAAGTCAATTCATGCAAACACCACAAAAGTCACATTTGGATGCAATGAAGTGAATATTGAAGTACATAAAACAAACTTTGTAATGTGGAATTTTTTATGAAGCCAAAAGCCAATTACAAGTACATGGATACACGAATATTGATTGGGCTGGCAATGTTTCAGATAGAAGATCGACCAATGGTTTCATGTTTTCTTTTGAAAGCGGTGTTGTTAGCTAGAGCAATAAGAAACAACCAACATTTGCACAATCAAACACAGAGGCAAAATATAAAAGCGTAGCAATTGCTACATGTGAAATAGTTTAGTTACAAAAACTACTCTCAGATTTGGGACAATTAGTGGATGTTCCTATTGTGATTTATTGTGATAACATGGGTAGCATATTACTTACTAACAACCTGGTCTATCATGCTAAGACAAAACACATTGAGGTGTACTACCATTTTATTAGAGAGAAAGTTCTAGCAAAAGAAATTGACCTTATTCATGTCAGTATTGAAGATCAAATTGTTAACATTTTCACAAAGGCTTTAGGTACAAACAAGCTAAGGAAGTTTTTAAAATATTTGGTGTACTAGAGGTGGATTTGAGTTTGAAGGGGAATGTTGAAAATTCAAGCTCAACTAGTTAGGTTTCATTAGTTACTGGAGTAGGAAAATAATTAAGTTACTTTCACAAGGTTGAATTACTTTCTTTATTTATATTAGTTTGGTTATTTGTGGTTTAGTCTTTTAATTAAATACCTTGGTGTTGATGGTTTGTCTCTCTTTTCTTCATTACATAAGTTTGTGTATTTCATGTGACAAGAACCTTGAGGGATTCTTGATGTTATGTTTCATGTTGTGAACATCATGTTATAGTTTCCTTTCAATAAAAATTTATGTTTGCATTTGAATAAATCTCCTATTTGTTAACAATCTTGTTGTGAAATTTGAATTGTTGGAGTACATGTGCTTGTTATTATAAAGATGGTGAATGTGGTGGACACCATCCAATCATTTATGGTTCTAAAAACACAAATGACACTTTTGCTATGGTTGTATTAGATTTTTAGGCTATGGGGCTTGTTGTCCATTAAAACCTTCAACTTGTGGTTCATGTTTTAGTAATTTGTTCCATTTAGTGAACAACTAATCTATGTTTCTTCTTGAGGTTGTTATTTTGACACAACATATGATGTTAGTGCCTTTGAAACTAAGATTACTCCTTTCATCTACCTTTTCCTCTTGATTTGTAAAGGCCTTTCCTCTTTTTCTTTTTTAGAGTCTATCGCAATTTATTGACCCATTTCTTGTCTCTTCCTTTTTAACTTCGAGTTTTATTTTGGAGATCTATTGTGAGAAGGCCTTTTTATTTTTGCAACATGTCCCCCAACTCTAAAGCATTCACCTATAATGGGGAAGCTTATTGTGCTTCAGTTGGTGCTAATTATGTTGGCATCTATGGTTCAATTTTTGGGAATAAATGTTGCATCAACACCTCAATGACCAATGCAAAATGGCATACATCTTTTTTAGGATCAACCTTGATTGTACCTTTCAACATCTTGGTATGAGATGTTGTCCACCTAATCCATTCTTTTTGCAATTGTTTAAACATAATATTTGCCCAATCTACATATTTTCCCTTAACAACTATCATAATGGATATAAAAAATTTGCTACTAAGTAATGGAATTTGTCCTTTTGATATACTCTATATATTAGTGCAAGAAAACAAATGTCATAAGGGGCTTTCATCTTATTGACATTCCATTCCTCTACATTAACGTAATATAAGCTCCTAGCAAAATAATGCGTTGAAACATAGCTTTTGTAATCTACTTGTTTGCTTGTATCTAATTTTTCCAACTAGTGTTAGAAATCAACTATGATTAGATGTTTGTCTACATCCATGATCTTTTCCCTTATTATTGCTTGAATCATCTCCCTTATAATCTAATAGGTATTGAAAAATTCTACTAATAGATAAAATGGTGTGATATTTTCCACTCAATTTCAAATAAACCTACCAACCCGACTTTGGACGCCCATGTTTTTTTGTCCTTTCCCATTTTCACATAGGTAGTGATTCTCTCCAATTATTGAGTATAAACTTGTTCTATTGGTGTAAAAATCAACTTCTTAGGCTTTGGTGAAAGAATAAACCTATGCTCACAAGACATTATATGACGTGCTCCCAAGTCCCTAGTTAGTCCCAAGTTGGGGCTAGTTACTCAAGTTGCAGAATTGTGGGGGATTAGGGGCATGCTCTTAGCTTTCAGCACTAAAAGGGGTAGAGGGGCATGTTGAAGCTCCGGGATGGGACTAGGAAGAGTGACAAGCTATTCACTTATTCGAACCTGCATCGAACCAACCAACAAGTTGGTTAGTTCACATTCTGGAGCACCCTTGGTGCTAGGACAAGCCACGGGTAACTTTGGACTCACTTAACTCACCACGGCCCGGACTCGGGGGAAGCCACCACCTTCCCCCATATAGTATACTTTGTGCCTCTCTGCAGCATCCACATCCGAATGGTTTTTTGTCCTGGGACCCCCAAGGAGAAGTCCCGAAATTGTCCTGGTTTGGACTTTCGGGACTTTGCATGGTCATAATTATTTTCTCATACCTCTGATTAGGATGAGGTTTAAAGCAAAGTTGTAGCTCTCCTCAAGAGCTTTCCAATGGTTTGTCGCACTCCACCTACACGCACTAGGGTCGGGTCAATTCCCAACTTTTAGTGGTCAGGAGTCAAACTGGCAGTTTGACTCCCGACCCTTCTTTTTGCCATAACTTGTGCTACAGATGTCTGAATGGTCAATGCGAGGCCATTTTCGACATCTACACTTCAATAACTTTTCAATGATATAAAGAACACCCCAATGCAAGGTGTTTTGACCCCTGCAATTGAACCCTAAAATTTCGGGAGTCTTAGAGGACTCCCAAGTCCCAACTTTGGGAGTGTGAGTTTCATCCTCACACTCTCCCAAGGTAGGGTTGCGACATTGTACTATTTTTCTTTATTCTATTATCATAATCAGACGAGCTAAAGTTCAAAAAATTTGGTATAAATTACAACTTGAAAGGAACTACAAATGAAGGTGGTGCTAAGGTTGTTGCTCGTTTTAATTTTTGAAAAAAATGGAGGTTGTTTTCATCCTCATAATTTGTTAGCACCACAATCTTTGGCACACCTTTGAGAACTTGAAATCCCCCATTATCACAAAAATCATAACCACTTCTTAGTTTTGTTTCTTGTTCATGTTGAAGTACACATACTTGTTTCAATCCCCCTTCTTAGATTGATCTAAAAAAGAAGATGGAGAACAGACTTGGAGTGGTTTTGGATTTGCAAATCTAGAATGTGAAGCTTGCTGGTCCACCCCCATCTATTGGCCTTTTGTGATCAATGCTTCCTGATGTTGCAATTCCTTTTCTTTCTCACGCATAAAATTTCTTCATTTTTTCTTTTTCTTTTTCTAAGCTTCTCAACAAAACTCCCATCGCTCATTTTGATGTGTTAAAAATGATGGAAAATGAAAAATATGATAGAAGATGACTACTCACAAATGTTGTCATGACACATCGAAGCCACTAACTCTCATGCCCCTTGATTAGTTTTTTTTCCTTCTAGGTTTTCGTGATTTAAAATGTTACACTATTGGTTGCCATCTAGCACTACATCCAAATGAATATCATCCACATGCATTGTCACAAAAAATGCCGCCTTCATCATGGATTTTTCATCAATCTACGCAATCTATACCATATAGATTGGTTCTTCATTATTGTCCTTGTTTTTGTTATCCACATCAACATCTTTATGTCCTTCCCAATATACTAGTTCAAAATGATATGTAGTATCTGCTTCATCATCCAAAAATTGGTATCGTTTCAACTTGTTCACATTAACAAGCATAGGTTTTGGATCAAACTTATCTAAAGTTGCTTGATAAATGTTGTTTGGTAAGCAAAATTGTACTCTATGCAGACCAAACCATTTCCTAATAAATTTTTCAAGATGTGTTTTTTATTGTTTTGGAAACTAGGGTATGTGATCTCTAAATCTGAACTTTATTTTGAAGATACCTTTGTTGATTCCATAGAACACAATTCTATTATCTTTGTTGACTCCATAGAACACAACCCAATAAATTTCTATGCTTGCAACTTGTCATTCTAAAGTTTTTCCAACTTGTTAGTAAGCTTGTGAGTACCTTAACAAGATTTGCATCTCTATGGACACTACATGTTAGTAGAACATATTATGTGAGCATTAGAGGATGCAATCTATACACCAATTGATATGGAGTATACCATGTAGCTACCTTGTAAATTGTTCTATACATGGAAAAAATGTAGTAGGTAAATGCTTATCCCAATTTGCATTATTAGATCATTGACTAACTTAATAATGAAATTGACAATGAACTTGTTAGTTGATTTGCTTGCCCATTTACTTGTGGATAATAGGTGGTGGAACTAACATGCTTTAACAAAAAATGATTAGTCAAATATTTTATATCATTAATAAAAGGGATTCCTTAATTTGTTACTAGGGTTAGTGGATAGCTAAACCTAGCAAAAATATGTTCATACATAAATTTTGCTATAACAAGATCAGTATTGGTCTTAAGTGCCTTAGCTTCCACCCATTTGCTAACTTAATCTATGGCTACAAGGATATATTGTTACTTGTGAACTATCCTGCATGTTTGCTTGATCTAATAAAATCAAGTCCTCGTTTCATAAATGGTTTTTTTAGTAATGACCAGTTTAGCCAAACTTTGTGTTATTAAACCTCCATTCATTGGCAAACGTCATAGAATTTGCAATATTCTATAATGTCATGGAACAATGTGGACCATTAGTATTTTACATTAAAGATCTCTTTGGCAATGATGTCCGATGTAAAATGGCCACCACTAAAACATTCATGGAGTTCCTATAATATCTTCTATGGTTATATAATGTCGAAATTTGTTATCCTAGCCCATGTGATACAATGTTCCCTTTTAAAAGGTCCAACTTGTCAACACTATAATTCATGGTTTTTTTTATTGGGCTTTTTAGTTTTAAAAAAGCCCAAAAGTGATAGGTGTAAAAAAAACAACCCTATTAATTTGGACATGTCCAATGCAATTGGGTAATCAAATTGGACCTTGTCATTTTGACTGGTAGAATGACTAACAAAATGACTAACCATTTAACTAGGTCAATTTTATACTTAAATTAACATAATTTTTTGGATTATTATTTTAAAAATTAATAGGTAGGTAGGTAGTAAATATGTTTAAGTAGGTCAAAAAAAACATTTAGGTAGGTAGGTGTTAGCCTAGCTTAGCCTAGCTTAATTAACTTAACATATTTAACCCGACTTAACCTCAGTGAACTACATTAGTTTAGCCTACCTACCCTAGCCTTTTAAACATGCACATAGTTTGTAATTATAAGGTTTTGAACCCCAAACCTTCACAATGATAAACCAAGTTTTTACCAATGAACTTCATGATGAAAAGTGTTCAATTTTTATCAACTTTTTTATTTCACATGTTTATTTCACATCATTAAACCTAATGGTTAAACTTAATGATTTAAAATAATTGTTAAACCTAATCGATAAATTTAATGATTTAAAATAATGGCTAAACCTAGAAGTTAAACCTAGTGGTTAAACCCAATGATTTAAATTAATGATTAAACCCAGTGGTTAAATTCAATGACTTAAAGTAATAGTTAAACCTAGTGGTTAAACTCAGTGATTTAAAATAATGGCTAAAAGTAATGGATAAACTTAGTGGCTAAATTCAATGACTTGAACTAATGGTTAAACCTAGTGGTTAAACTTAATGACTTAAAAAAATGGCTAAATTTAATGGTTAAATTCAATGACTTAAACTAATGGTTAAACCTAGTGGTTAAACTCAATGACTAAATTTAATGGCTAAACTCAATGACTTAAAGTAATGGTTAAACTTAGTAGTTAAACTCAATGACTTAAAGTAATGGTTAAACCTATTGATTACATTTAATGATTTAAAGTAATAACTAAATTTAGCGACTAAATTTAATGATTTAAAATAATGGCTAAATTTAGTGCTTAAATTTTATGAATTTAATTAATAACTAAACCTAGTGGTTAAACTTAGTGATTTAAAATAATGATTAAACATAATGATTAAACCTAGTGACTAAACTTAATGATTTAAAATAATGACTAAACCTAGTGGTTAAACTTAATGATTTAAAGTTATCACTAAACATAATGGTTAAACCTTGATTAAACTTAATGATTAAATTTAATGGTTAAACTTAGTTAATAAATTTAATGGTTAAATGTATTTTATGGTTAAATTTTAGCTAAGTCTAATGGTTAAATCTAATAACTAAACATAATGACTAAACCTTGATTAAACGTAATGCCTAAATGTAATGCTTAAATTTAATGGCTAAATATAATTATTAAACCTTGGTTAAACATAACATAGCTAAACTTAGGCTAAATTTAGTTATTAAATCTAATGACTAAACATAATGATAAACCTTGATTAAACTTAGGCTAAACCTAATGATTAAATGTAATGACTAAACCTAGGTTAAACTTAGTGGGTAACTTTTATGGGTAACTCTAATGGTTAAACATAGTGGCTAATTCTAGATTATATTTAATGGCCAAATTTAGATTATATCTATAGGTCAAATCTAATGGTTCAACTTAAGCGAAACCTAGTGCCAAATATAATGGTTAAACATAATGGCAAAATTTAAATTAAACCTAATGGCTAAAATTTGGGTAAACTTCATAGCTAAATCTAGTGGTTACACTTAGTGGCTAAAATTAAGCAAGTAAGTGGGTGGATAGGTAGATAGACAATATGTAAGTAGGTGGGTAGGTAAGTAGGTAGGTTAGACGAAGGTGAAAAACGTAAGTAGGTATCTAAATACGTGGGTGAAAATATATAAAAAGATAAGTAGGTAGGTAGGTAAATAATAGGTAGGCGAATGGGTGGGTAATAAATAAGTAACTAACTAACCAAGTAAATAGATGGTCATTTTTACTAAAAATCATTGGCCATTTTGACTAAATGTTCAACTTGACTAACTACCAATGGTCATTTTAATTAAAGATCAATGGCCATCTTGATTAATTATTTGATTTGACTAAACACAATTGGTCATTTTGATTAAGGTTGTATAAATGAACTATGTGTATCTAGTCAAATGAACCATTATAATCAAATTGATCAATCAATAAATACATGTGTCATTCAAGCCTTTGCCTTTAATCAAAATTTACATGTCCATTAGTCAAAATGATAAATTTATCAATTTGAACCTCTTAAAAAATCATGATTTGTAATAGTGCGTGTTTTGATATGTTTTTGAATGTTGATTATAATTTTTTTTTTAATTCCTGTGGAATTCTAAGCAAATGTCTTCGAATCCCTAACCTTTTCTAACCATACTAGTTGTAACTAAAACAATCCTATGTATATGGTTTGATAAGTACCGCTATTGGTTTTGTTGTATTTGGAAGCCTAGATAACACATCTACCACTATGTCTATACGTTTTGGTTTGTATACTACAATGAATTCATAATCTAGAAATAGAAATAACCATATAGTAATATAACCTAAAACCTATGGTTTGTTCACTAGATAGATTAAAGCCATATGATCATCATAAAACAAACTTATTATTGAATAGGTAATGTTTGAACTCATGAAGTGCAAATATCCATTACTAAGCTTCATGCTCTATGGTATTATAGTTATTCTCTTCATTATTCAAGAGTCTAGAAGCGTAAATAATAGGTTAATCATGTTTCCTTATGGCTAGCATAACTGAAATGGATGTGACACACTCCGAACTCCTTGAAGGACTTATGTCGCAACCCCACTTTGAGGGAGTTGTGAGGTTGCCACTCACACTCCCAAAAATGGGACTTGGGAGTCCTTTGGGACTCCCACAAACTCAGAGCGTGATTGCAGGGGTCAAAACACCTCGCATTGGGGCGTTCTTGGTACCTTGGAAAGGTCTTGAAATGTAGATGTCCAAAATGGCCTCGCATGAGCCATTTGGACATCTGCAACACAAGTTATGGTCGAAAGAAGGATCGGGAGTCAAATTGGCAATTTGACTCCCGACCACTAAAAGTTGGGAATCGACCCAATCCCGGTGCATGCAGGTGAAGTGCGACACACCGTTGAAAAGCTCTCGAGGAGAGCTACAACATTATTTCAGACCTCGTCCCAATCCAAGCTCAGGGCGAAGAGTTATGAACGTCCAAAGTCTTGGGATTCCAAACCGAGACAGTTTCGAGACTCCACTTTGGGAGTCCCGGGAAAAAGAGCCATTTGGATGCAAGTCCCGTGGAGAGCCGCAGAGAATACTATATGGGGGAAGGTGGTGGCTTCCCCTGAATCCGGGCCGTGGTGAGTCAAGTGAGTCCAAGTTGCCCGTGGCTTGTCCCAACACCAAAAAGGTGCAGAATGAGTTCTAACCCATTTGTGGGTTGCATTTGGATGCAAGACCGATCACTAAGTAATCTTGTCCCTCTTCCTAGTCTATCCTAGAGCTTTCAGCACGCCCCTCTCACCCCCTTTAGTGCTGGAAGCTAGGAGCAGCTCCAAGTCCCAAACTATTTCCGCAATTTGACATAGTTGGATCCCTTTTGGGTCTAACAAGGGACTTGGGAGTGCGTCAACTTAAATGTGAATCCAAGTAAAACATAGCAAAAGAAGAAGGAGTCAAGGCATGCTCCTTAGCTCAAAACACTTTGAGGGATAGAGGGGCATGTTGGAGTTCTGGGATGGGACTAGGACGAGTTAACAAGCTTCACACACTCACACGGGCCTGCACACAACCCACACAAAGTGGTTAGTGCATAATTGAAGCACCTTTGGTGCTAGAACGAACCACGAGCAACACGGACACACCAGACTCACCACAGCCCAGACTTGGGGGAAGCCGCCACCTTCCCCTTTATAGTATACTTTATGGCTGGCCACGAAGGCTACATCCAAATGGTTTTTCTCTCCCGGGACTCTCGAATGGGAGTCCCGAAATCGCGCTGGTTGGGACTTTTGCAACTTTGGAGCCCCATAACTTTGCAAGAAGACCTTAGATCGCAATGTGGTCTAAAGCAAAGTTGTAGCTCTCGTCAAGAGCTTTCCAACGATATGTTGCATGCCCCCTGCAGCCAAGTAAATCGGGTCGATTCTTAACTTTTTGTGGTCGGGAGTCAAATTGGCATAACTTGTGTTTTAGATGTCCAAATGAGCAATACAAGCCCATTTTAGACATTTAAGTTCCAAGACCTTTCCAATGATATAAAAAATGCCACAAGCCATTGAGTTTTGACCCTTGAAATTGTTCTTTGAAGTTTCGGGAGTCCACCGGGACTCCATCTCCCAAAGTGAGAGTTGTTTTGGGAGTGTGAGGGTTCACTCCCTCATACTCCTTCACACTTTTCAACATTCCCGGGAATGTGTGATGTGATTCCTGAGCTTCTTCTTGCCTTGACTCCCGAGCTTCCTCTTGCCTTAACTCCCAAGCTTCCTCTTGCTTTAACTCCCTTGTAAGCCCTTTGCCTTGGTCGCGAGCCCAAGGCTAGGGTTGCGACAGGATGCATATGTATGAACATGAAACTTTACATCCCAATTTGGAGATCTAAGGATAGGTGCTTTTATATACTTTTGTTTCATCAACTCCCAAGTTGCTTAACACTCTAAAATCCACAAAAGTTGCCTTATTTTCTTCATAAGTTTAGTAGTTGGGGCCATTACGAATGCAAAATTCTTGATGAAACATCTATAAAATCAAGCCATTCCATTGAATACTTGAATTTGTTGTGGATTTGTGGGTATAGGCATATGAATTATGGCTTGGATTTTCTTAGGATTTGGTAATTTACCTTCTTTTGAAACAATATACCCTAATATCATCCCTAAAAATACCATAAAAACACACTTATCTAGGTTCAAATTAATTCCAAATTCTCTACACTTCTAGAAACATAGTCTAAGCTTATCTAAATAACTATCCATATCATTATAAACAATGAAATCATCTAGAAAAATCTTTGTGAATTTTTCCAAATAATCTTTAAAAGGTTCCACTCACTACCTTTTGGTAAGTAGGAGGTTTATTTTTCATTCCAAAAGGCATCACTACCTAAGTAAAGGCTCCATAATTTGTTACAGAGGTTGTTTTATATTTGTTTTCTAGTGTTACAAATGTGTTGTCACAACCCTAACTTTGGGCTCGTAACCAATGCAAAAGGGTTACAAGGTTGTGGGCCAAGAGGAAGCCCAGGAATCAAGGCAAAGAGGTCGCAAGGGTGCGGGCCAAAAAAAAGCCCAGGAGTAATATCACATACTCTTGGGAGTGTAAGAAAGTGTGAGGGAGTGAACCCTCACACTCCCAAGGCAACTCCCACTTTGGGAGATGGAGTCCTGGTGGACTCCCAAAACTTCAGAGAGCGATTTCAGGGGTCAAAACTCAAGGTCTTATGGAGTTCTTTATATCATTGGAAAGCTCTTATAACATAGATGTCTAAAATGGGCTCGCATTGCTCATTTGGACATCTGAAATACAAGTTATGGCCAAAAGAAGGGTCCGGAGTCAAACTGCCAATTTGACTCCCGACCACAAAAAGTCAAGAATCGACCCAATTTACTTCGTCGTAGAGGGCATGCGACATACCATTGAAAAGATCTTGACGAGAGCTACAACTTTGCTTTAGATTACATTTCAATCCAAGGTCTTTTCGTAAAGTTATGGGGCTCCAAAGTCGTGGGAATCCTAATTGGCGCAATTTCAAGACTCCCATTCGGGAATCCCGGGAGAGAAAAGTCATTTGGATGTGGGCTTCGTGGCCAGCCACAAAATATACTATAAGGGGGAAGGTGGCGGCTTCCCCCAATTCCGGGCCATGGTGAGTCTAGTGTGTCCGTGTTGCTTGTGGCTCGTCTTAGCACCAAAGGTGTTCCAATTATGCACTAATCACTTTGTATGGGGTGTGTGCAGGCTCGTGTGAGTGAGTGAACCTTGTTAACTCTTCCTAATTTCATCCCGAAGCTCTAACACACCCCTCTACCCCTCAAAGTATTGTGAACTAGGGAACATGCCCTGATTCCTCTCTCTTCCGCTGTCTTCTACTTAGATTCACATTTGAATCCTTCAAGGAGTTGGGAGTGCGTCAATAATGTTGTCCTCATTAAGCATCCTAAAACAAAGCTTTGTTGATGATGTTCCGTGATGGCTGCTCAAAGCACAAATGACAAAACAAAGAAGAAAGAAGAGACCACAAATACATAAGCATTGTGAACTAAACCCTAGCAAAACAAGCTTGGTTGATGATGTG